>Ga0209742_10000106_pt1 | contig 45694 bp, 52 predicted proteins | sample DeeMarSeWOR38_10_FD_187462 | JGI IMG/M metagenome (GOLD analysis project Ga0209742, IMG submission 187462) | Marine sediment microbial communities from White Oak River estuary, North Carolina - WOR-3-8_10 (SPAdes) (version 2) | ecosystem: Environmental > Aquatic > Marine > Intertidal zone >...
TGGCAAGTTTAGCTGGTGAGTAATTGGATATATATGTGCCTGGATTGCCATGCAAGCGGAGATAGACAAAATCGGCTGTAACCTCGTTCCACAATGGCCAATCACCGGCGTCGGATTGGCATACTGCCATGTTGTTGTTTCGTAACAGCTCGGCAACCTCTGTTTCAAACCAGGAACTGTGGCGAAATTCAATGGCATGACGTACTGAATTCCATGTTGCTAACGCGTCGATAAACAGCGAAAGTCGTTCGATATGCAGTGCAAAATTTCCGGGCAATTGCCAGAGCACGACAGCCAGTTTCTCTTTCATATGTTGCGCATGTGACTGCTCGAGCTTGATGGAATCCTGCGGTTTGTTAAGGCGTTTGGTATGGGTCAGATAACGATTGCCCTTGATGGCAAACCGAAACGTTTCCGGCGTTTGCTGATACCAGCGTTGATATGTTTTCTCAGACTGAAGACGGTAAAACGTGCTATTAATTTCGACAGCATTGAATTGGTCCGCATAGTACCTGAGCCAGTCGGACCGAGGTCTATTCTGGTAAAAGCGCTCTTTCCAGTGCTGATAGTTCCAGCCACTGGTGCCTATGTAAGCTTTTGCTGGCACGCTATGTCTCTTTATCGTTAATCATAGAGAGTACATTTTGCGTTTTTGTTAATGACTTACCATGTTCCATGTCAATGTCATGACTTATACAGAACGCCAATACGAGTAAAAGGCTTTGAGCGAGATAATATAATATTGTGCGTTATGAGCGCCTATTACGCAGAGTGCACGGTATCAGGAACGCTGGCCTTGGAGGTGCTCACGGTACAGAAATTAATTTGCATGAACTCGGTGCAGCACGCATTGCCATGTGCTTCGATAAGAGTTGAATCCACAACTCATCAAGGCGCAAATGCCATTGCACCTTGATCGTTGGTATTGTAGGTGTTTTGATGGGGTATTGTCGCGTTACGCGATTAAATCAGCTAAATTTAAGACCAGTTATTCCTTAACAATCGGTTCAAGGGTAAGTTCCACACGACGGTTCTGGGCGCGACCGCTGATCGTGTTGTTATCTGCAACGGGTTCCAGTTCCCCTTTACCTATGGCGGCCATGCGTTGCCTCTTCACTCCCTTGCCAATGAGATAATCCGAGACTGACAACGCTCGGTTTTCGGAAAGTTTCTGGTTGTAGGTTTCCGAGCCTTTACTATCGGTATGGCCTTCCACAGTAATGAGTGTCGACTCAAACTCGTTTAGTACCAGTACTACGGAATCAAGGGTGGGCTTGAACGCTGGTTTCAGCTGATAGCTATCGAAGTCAAAGGTGATATTGCTGGGCATGTTTAAAATGATGTTGTCCCCGTCGCGAGTGACGCTGACTCCGGTACCCTGGAGTTGCTTTCTGAGTTTATCTTCCTGCCTATCCATGTAGTAACCAACAGAACCACCAGCCAGGGCGCCAACGCCGGCACCGATTAGCACGCCCTTGGTTCGATCATTCTTACTGGATGACGCCGCGCCAATCAATGCACCGGCGAGTGCGCCAAATGCAGCGCCGGTTGTCGTATTGGTGGTCTTTTCTTCACCAGTGAATGGATCAGTAGTCGCGCATCCTGATAGCGCGATAGTTAGTATCAAAGTGGTGGCAAGTATTCTGGAATTCTTGTTGCGCATAACGACCTCGATTTAATCGTGAATTATTTGTGAAACTGACATCTGCTGGTTGCTCGCAGGCGATGACCATCTCATGATTATGATAACGTTGATGATCTAAATGAAATCTGAATACGTTAACGGCTGTTACTGTTATCTCTGAACAAAAATGCAGGATAATTTTTAACGACGGGATTAACGGCCAGCAGAATTTCTAAAACTATACCTATGTAATATATAAAACAATAACAAGAGATCAAGTTGTAATTCTGAATAATTATAATAAAGCAATGCGTCGCGTTTTATAACACGTTGTTATTTAAGATGAAGGCGATTAATTTTTATTCAGTTTTCGCTATTAGTAAACCTGTATAGTACCTAAGCGTTATTAGTAAACATACTTAGCAGTAGATTCTTTTAGTCGTAGCAGCAGGGGAGGAAAGTCATGCGTTTATTTATCTATGCCTCATTGGCAGTGTTCCTTATGGCATGTAGTGCCAATCAATCTGAATTAACAAGCAGTGAGAGTGAAAATTCTCAGAACGCTACCGCGCTGACAGAGCAGTCTCCTTTGGATCAAGCTTCAGCGCCAGCTAGTAGTGATGGCGCAATCGAGCAACAAGAGTCGACAGCTGAGAGCATAAATTCTGACGTTATCGTCGAGGCAGGCTCGGAAGAACAGCCAGCGTCAGGAGAAGCAATGGATACTCCTGTTGAGCAAGAGGCAGGAATGACTCAAGACAGCAACAATTTGGATATTGCGACGGAAAAGAAAGAAAAATCCGATTCTAAAAGTTAAGCAATTCGCACAGCGGCAAAACACCTTTTCGCCTGACCGCGGCGGAAGGGTGTTTTGAAGTAATAAAAAACATCGAGGTAATAAAAAAATGTCTGCTTTACAGCTTCGCTGGATAAATTATCATTTCGCCCATGGCAATATCTCAAGGGAAGAATTTGCCTCGTTGCGCAAACGCATTGCCCAACCCGATCAGATACAAAATGTGGATAGTGCACAACAGCGCAAGGTTCTGCGCTTGCATCGTCAAACACGCAGGGTGCTGGCGCAGATCAGGGTATTTAAGACTGTTGCGAAACTGGCGACGTATTTACTGCTTGTTGCCGCGATGAGTGCGGCTTATATTGTTGCGGATCATTATCGCAATACCGGTTCTCTTAGTGATATTAATCTCGCAGTATTTGAAAATTATTTCGTGCAGGCCACGCAAGAACCATTACCAACCGATGTTCAGCAAGCGGCGCAATACCTCGCCGAGAAGTCAAGCTGGAAAGATCAGCATGTCCAGCAGTTCATGATGCTCTGGCAGTCGCTGGAAAAAAGCCAGCAACAAAAGTATCAGGCACAAGGCTGGTTCCAATCGTTTACGCTTGCATTGTCATTGCATATTGCCGACCAAAGAGCATTGATAAAGCAGGGCGATAAAAATGCTATTAAACGCCAGCATACTTTGGTAAAACTGGCTGAAGTTATCGATCGTGATGCGGGGTAGCAACATAGGCGCAGATAACCTGGCGTTTTAGATAGAGCCCGTATATCAACCTTCTCAACTCGCGGTTTGCGACCCCGCAAATCGCGCACCTAGTTGTTTCTGTCCATTTATTTGACTAATATTTGATGCAAAGGGATGCAAATTTGTAGCTAATTCATCGGATTAATGTGCAGCGTCTCTTGCTTGGGCATCCCGTTAAAACAAGTTCACAGGTGAAAAATCCCGAAATGGCCTATTTGCTACTTCTTGGATCCGGAGAACGGTGCGCGTTGAATGAAAGCCAGATTGGTATTGGCCGTGCACCGGACAATGAAATTGCCTTAAACGATGAGTCGGTGAGTATTTATCATGCCCATATTGTTACTGAAACCTCTAATCAGGATGAGAATAAAGTAGAGTTCTACATCGAAGATCTTGGTAGCACTAATAAAACCTATGTGAATAATAAGGTCGTACAACACTGCCTGTTAAAAAACGGTGATGTGATCAGAGTAGGGAATACCCGTCTAAAATTCTCTACAGCTGAATACGTACCACCACCACCGGATCTGAAAAAAACCCAGGAGTTAAAAAAGGTGGAAGTGTCGGATTTTCTTTATACAAAGAAAACTTAAAGTAACTTTAAAAGGGATTCTATTCTCTACGCGAGTTCGTTTTCCTTCATAGCGTAAAGTACAAAGCCACCGCGAGGGTGGCTTTTATATTTTATATTTGGTGGAGGCGGCGAGAATCGAACTCGCGTCCGCAAATCCTCCGCCGTCGGCTCTACATGCTTATTCTGTCTATTAGTTTAACGCCAGGCTACCCGACAGGCAGGGAAGACTTGGCGCGATTCCGGTAAGAGTTTAACGAATCCACCCCGGAAGTGTTTCATCGCGATCTTATGTGAGTCGACCCCAGTGAACTGAGCGCATAAGCACGCGTCAGGCTGAGGGCATTACGCTGGTTATTAAGCAGCTAATGCGTAGTTGTCGTCGTTGGCAACTAAATTGTTTGCAGCTGGATTTACGAGGGAATCTGCTCCTCGGCATGCACCTCAGGTTTTGTGACCCACGTCGAAACCAGGTCGCCCCCGAAAGTGTTGGTACTTAATACGATAATACTGTGACAGTTTAGCGCGAATAAAAGTTCAGTACCACGATATGGTCAGAAATTATCGCTTCAACATGCGTTGTTTTTCACGCTGCCAGTCACGTTCCTTTTCTGTGGCCCGTTTGTCGTGTTTTTGTTTACCCTTCGCCAGGCCAACTTTAATCTTGGCGCGACCGCGTATCCAGTACATCGACAGTGGCACGATGGTATAGCCTTTACGCTCCACCGCACCGATAAGGGTTGCTAATTCACCGCGATGCAGTAGCAATTTACGGGTGCGGGTCGGGTCCGGATTAATATGCGTTGACGCTGTGGGCAGAGGATTGATTAGTGCACCCAGTAACCACGCCTCACCGTTTTTAATGATGACATGGCTGTCACGCAATTGGACTTTGCCGGCACGCAGGCTTTTTACTTCCCAGCCTTCCAGCACCAAACCCGCTTCGAAATCCTTCTCAATAAAATAATCGTGGCGGGCCTTTTTATTTATGGCTATCGTATTGTCGCTGATTTTGGGCTTTTTCTTGGACATGGGCGCATTATAGGGATTGCCAACCATTTGTCACTGCAGAGAATTTGAAATGGCTAATTATTAATCAGGTATTATTGTATTTCGACCGATTCATCGGCTAAACAGTTGTATATATTCAGAATTTCATCGAAAATGGCAACTTTTTGAGCGAGAGGAAAATGCATGGCGCGCAAATCAATCCATGGTGAATGGTCATCCCGCTGGATTTTCATCCTGGCCGCAACAGGCTCTGCAGTAGGCCTGGGGAATATCTGGAAGTTTCCCTATATGGCAGGTGAAAACGGCGGTGGGGCTTTTGTATTGATTTACCTGGCATGCATTGTCTTGCTTGGGATCCCTGTGATGATGGCCGAGGTATTGATTGGTCGCCGTGGTAGGCAGAGCCCGGTCAACACCATGATCACCATTGCCAAAGAGGAAGGTGCCAACAAGCATTGGGTATGGCTGGGATGGAGCGGGGTCGTCGCCGGTTTTCTAATTCTTTCCTATTATAGTGTCATCGCCGGCTGGACATTAGCTTATATCCTGGAGTCCGCAAGCGGTACATTTGCCGGCCTGGATGGCGACGCGGTCGGTGAAGTGTTTAATACGCTCATCGCCAGTCCTGGGCAACTTATATTCTGGCATAGCCTGTTTATGTTGCTCACCATGATCGTAGTTGCCCGGGGAGTAAAGGAAGGCCTGGAAAAGGCGATTCGGTTTCTTATGCCGGCTCTGTTTATTTTGCTAATTATTATGGTGGGATACGCATTATCGACGGATTCCTTCGTTAAAGGTTTGAGTTTTCTATTTACGCCGGATTTCAGCAAGATTACAGCCGAAGGTATTTTAAAAGCCATGGGGCAGGCGTTCTTTACGCTAAGTCTGGGTATGGGCGCGATCATGATTTACGGTTCCTACATGCCACATGATGCTTCCATTGCAAGAACGTCTTTTACAGTGGCCATGGCCGATACCGGTGTCGCACTGTTGGCAGGCATTGCCATATTCCCCATCGTGTTTGCCAATGGCCTTGAACCTGGCGCCGGTCCTGGTCTGGTGTTTGTGACCTTACCCATTGCGTTTGGACAAATGCCGGGCGGTGTCTTTTTTGGCACGGTGTTTTTTGTATTATTGACGTTTGCAGCTTGGTCATCGTCAATTTCCTTAATTGAACCTTTTGTAGCATGGCTGGTTGAGAACAAAGGTATGACCAGAAATCACGCCAGTATCCTGTCCGGTATCATTACCTGGGTGGTGGGCTTAGGCACGGTGTTTTCCTTTAATCTCTGGTCCGACGTCAAGATATTCGACAAAACGTTTTTTGATTTACTGGATTTTCTCACATCTAACATAATGCTACCGCTAGGAGGCTTGTTAATCGGGATATTTGCTGCCTGGATTATCAAGCAGCAGTCGTCCATTGAAGAATTGGGTATGGGTGATGGCCCTGCCTACCAGATATGGAGTTTATTGGTTCGCTATGTGACACCGATTGGTGTTGGTTTGATCTTCCTCAAATCCGTTGGCGCCATTTAGTGATTTAATAATAAAAATAAAACTACGGGAGTTATTGGGAATCGTGCCAACGATTAATAAAAGTGCTTTAGTTTCCTATGACGCCAGCGATATGTTTCATATTGTTGATGATATCGAGTCCTATCCGGATTTTTTACCCTGGTGCGGCGCGGCATCCGTAGCGAATCGCAGTGCGGACGAAGTGCAGGCCAGCATCGAAATCTCACACAGCGGTATTAACAAAACTTTTACCACGCGCAACCGATTGCAAAAGGACAAAATGATTGAAATGCAATTGGTGAACGGACCCTTTAAACACCTGCATGGTTTCTGGCAGTTTAAAAAGCTGGGTGAGAATGCCTGCAAGGTATCGCTGGATCTCGAATATGAATTTTCCAACAAGCTGGTGGGCCTTGCCATCGGTCCCGTATTTGGACAAATTGCCAGTTCGCTAGTCGATGCTTTCTGCAAACGCGCCGATCAATTGTATGGCAAAAAATAACACATCCCATTCAAACCAGATCCTGGTTGAAGTTTCCTACGCAAGACCGGATGTGCAGGTCATTATCCCCCTGTTTGTCGATGCAGGTACCACGCTGGAACAGGCCATTCAACAATCCGGTGTGCTGAACGATTTTCCGGAAATTGATTTGAATAAAAACAAAGTGGGCATTTTCAGCAAGATTGCCAAAAAGGATACCGTGCTGAGGGAAAAGGATCGCGTGGAAATCTATCGTCCGTTAATCGCGGATCCCAAAGAAGTGCGAAAACAACGTGCCGCGGAAGGGAAAGCCATGAAAAAGGGTGGCGGCACCACGAAGGAAGATTAAACTGGCGCATTGAAAACGCGGTACCAACCGTACCAAATCGACACGTGAGGACTAGGTTCGGGATTCCCTTAGCTGGCGATTCAGCGAGTTGATGTCCTCTCGCTTGAGTGGTTCCGCGTGTACTTTTACTTCCACCAGTATCTCGTTTTCGAAATACAGGCTGACATAACTGTATTGTGTTTCTCTGGTTATGCCATGCTTGAATGTGTAGACATAATCCCAGCGGTCAGCGCGAAAGGGATCGTTGATCAACGGCGTGCCAGCTAGTCCGCGTACCTTGCGCATTTCCATTCCTACCACCAGCTTGTCGAGTGTTTCCTGGGTCAGCACATTACCTTGCTGAATGTCCATGCGATGAATAGTACAACCGATGGATATTAGTAACATACTGATTATTAACAAGTATTGAATGAAGATTTTAATGGTCATAAACTCGACATACTCGAAGGTGCTGTGGAAAAACGGCATTTTACAGGATTATGAACTGACTTGTCAGACCTTCTATGGGTAAAATGGTTTTTGGGACGGCAAGTTTTTGAGGATTAGTTTCATGGGTAGCGAGGAACTTCGCGAAGCGGGGCTCAAGGCAACAGTGCCGCGCGTTAAAATTCTGGAAATTATGGAACGGAGTTCGGTGCGACATCTAAGCGCCGAGGACATCTATAAGGCGTTACTGGAAGAAGGGGAAGATGTGGGTATCGCCACCATTTACCGTGTACTCACCCAGTTTGAAAGTGCCGGGCTGGTAACGCGTCACCATTTCGAGGGAGGTATATCCGTCTTCGAACTGGATCAGGGTGAGCATCATGATCATATACTTTGCCTCAAATGTGGCAAGGTGGAAGAATTTGTCGATGAGGTCATTGAGCAACGGCAAAAAGACATTGCGGAAAAAGCCGGGTTTTCCATGACAGATCACAGTTTGAATATTTATGGTATTTGTAAAGACTGCCAGGCCGGCAGCAAAAAATCGGCTTAGTTAAATTAACTCAAAACAGCAGCGATAATTCTACGAGCAAGCACCATGTCAGATACTATCTTTTCCAAGATCATCAGCCGCGAAATTCCTGCCGACATTGTCTATGAAGATGAGGAATGCCTGGCGTTTAAGGATATTAATCCGCAAGCGCCCATGCATATATTAATTATTCCCAAGAAGCCCATTGCCAGGCTGGCGGATGCCGCGTCAGCTGACCAGCAGATGCTGGGGCTTTTAATGTTGAAAGCAGCAGAAATTGCCGAGCAGCAAGGTTATGGCGATGCTTTTCGGCTAGTTGTTAACAATGGGTCGGGTGCAGGGCAGGCGGTGTTCCACCTGCATTTGCACATTCTAGGTGGACGGCCTTTATCCTGGCCGCCAGGTTAGTGGTTGAAAATGATTTAAGCCGATTCAGACTGGGAACGCTGAATCATTTCCTCCGCATGGGATAGCGTCTGCTCGGTAATTTCAATACCACCTAACATGCGGGCAATCTCGTTGGTGCGCTGTTTGTCATTAAGCGGTGCGACAGTGGCTTTGGTGGTATTCTCCGAAGTAAATTTATTTACCTGCAAATGCTGATGACCTAGTGCGGCAACCTGAGGCTGATGGGTGACGCATAATACCTGCCGGTCGCGGCTTAGATCGCGCAACATACGTCCTACGACTTCGGCGGTGCCACCGCCAATGCCCACATCCACTTCATCAAAAATCAGTGTGGGGATACGTCCCGTTGCGGCGGTGATGACATGAATGGCCAGACTGATGCGTGACAGTTCACCGCCGGATGCGACCTTGGTTAATGGTTTCAAAGGCTGGCCGGGATTCATGGTCACCAGAAATTCCACCCGTTCCAGGCCGGCTGCGGCAATGTCATCCAGTGCGGTAAAGTCAATGACAAACTGACCATTGGGCATGCCCAGTTGATGTATATTTTCGGTAACCTGTTTTTCGAGTTTCTTGGTGGCCTTTTGCCGGCTGGCCGTTAACTTTTTTGCAGCGTCAAAGTAAGCGGATTCCGCCTTGCTGATTAACTCATCGAGGTTATTCGATTGGTCGCTCGCTTTTAACAGTTGTTCCAGTTCTGAAGATAGTGCTTCCTGCAGCGACCCCAGTTCTTTGGGATTGATACGGTGCTTGCGCGATAAATCATGAATTTGGCCGAGGCGGGAATCAACCCACTCCAGTCGTTCCGGGTCCATATCCATGCCGGCAAGATGATGACGTAGCTCGTTGGCGCCTTCTTCAATCTGGATCAGGCCATCATTGAGCATCTGCAACACGCTTTCGATCTTGTGATCGTATTGCTGTAACTTCTCCAGTTGGCTAATAATATGATTAATTTGTTGCGTGATAGCCTGTTCTTCTGCTTCATGCAGGGCATAGATCGCCTGTTCGCAGCCTTCTTCAATTTGATTCAGGTGTGCCAAGCGGGATTGTTCATCTTCGAGCTGTTCGAACTCGTTTTCTTCCAGTGCCAGTTCTTCCAGTTCCTGGGTCTGATACGTCAGCAGCTCAATACGGGCTTCGCGTTCTTCCTTGTTTTGTAATAACAACGCCTGCTGCTCACGCAACTGTTTCAGTTCCTGGTAAAACTTTCGAACTTTTGCCACCAGTTCCTGGTGACCGGCAAAGTCATCCAGTGCTTCGCGTTGCAACTCCCGCTTTAACAAAGACTGGTGTGCGTGCTGGCCCTGAATATCTACCAGCTGTTCGCCCAGTTCGCGTAACGATTGCATGGGCACCGGGCTGCCATTGATGAAACCTTTGGAGCGACCATCCGTGGAGGCCGTGCGCCGGATCAGGCACTCGTCGTCGTCATCCAGTTCGTTATCCTGTAACCACTGTTTAATTGTTGTATGTCGGGAAATATCAAAGCCAACTGCAATTTCGGCGCGACTGGCGCCATGCCGAATGACACCACTGTCCGCGCGGCCACCCAATGCCAGGTCCAGTGCATCGAGTAAAATGGATTTTCCCGCGCCGGTTTCGCCGGTCAGCACGGTCATGCCATTGCGCAGCGGCAGTTCCAGTTCATCCACGATAGCGAAGTTGCGAATTTTCATGTGTGTGATCATGGCACCCATCATAATTGTTCGCGGTTCAAGAATCGAGCATTTGCGACGGACCGAGTAATTCAACAAACTTGTTAGGAAACTAAGCTAACTCATTATTTTTACGAGCCCGTAATGACAAGATCGAAAATTAACCAAAACAAAAGTAGCCTGTATTTGTTGTTATACTGGCGAAACGTTTCTTTTAGAGAATCAACTTCCGGCATGAGCAATAACTATAAAGACCATTTTTCGGGGCACGCCACGGATTATCAAAAGTTTCGTCCCAGCTATCCGGATGAACTGTTCGACTATCTCGCGTCCCAGGCGCCGCAACGCAAGACTGCCTGGGACTGCGCGACGGGTAATGGCCAGGCCGCGGTCTCCCTGGCGCGACGATTCAATCAGGTAATAGCCACGGACGCCAGTGATAAACAAATTGCGAAGGCAGTTCCGACCAGGAATGTTCGTTTCCAGGTGAGTGTCGCAGAAAACACGACGATCCCTGATCAGACCATTGATCTAATCACCGTTGCTCAAGCCCTGCATTGGTTTAATACGCAATTGTTTTTCGAGGAAGCCAAACGAGTATTAAAACCACGGGGTATCATCGCCGTGTGGAGTTACAAAATGCTCACGATAGCGGCGGAGGTCGACGCAGTGGTTAGCCACCTTTATCATGACATCGTCGGGAGTTATTGGCCGGAGGAGCGTAAATTTGTCGATAACGAGTATGCTGATATCGTGTTTCCCTTTACCCGACTTGCATCACCAGTGTTTACTATGAGTGCGCAATGGAATCGCGCGGCATTACGCGGATATCTGTCGACATGGTCTGCAGTGCAGCGATACATGAAAGTTCATGGTGTTGATCCACTAACGTTAATTGATGAACCATTATCAGAAGCTTGGGGTGATATCGATGCGATTCGACAAGTGACCTGGCGCCTGAGACCAAAACTTGGCGTGAATGATTGAGTCATAGAACAATCAGGTGGTAGATGATAAAAAATAAAAAATCCGGATTTATCCTTGGGGGATTGGAATTACTGGCCGCGTTCCAGGTCTGGCGCTTATGGTCGACGGCCTTGGGTTCTTCTGCGGCGGACGGATTAAACCAGCTGGTGCAGATGATAACCGCGATGTTAAGTGTTTTGCTATTGTTGCTTCCCATTGGCGGCCTGTATCTTGTGTATCGGAATAGAAGGTGGGGTTATTTATTGTTTGCGGCTTTTCCCTTGCTCTCGATTATTTTTGGTATTACCGCGTTTCCATTTGTTAATTATTTCTATGGCAAGGATGTTATGCTGAATTCACTGTTCATCGCTGTTATTAACGCGCTGGTCTGCGCCTTCGCGTTTTGGCTGTTTGTCAGCGCAAGAAGTCATTTCCCAAAAGTTAGCGATCTGCAGTCATCCGAGAAAGCCAAATAAAGATACAAACAGATCAGCTATTATTTCTGGAGAATGATCCATCATGATCCACGTCAATTTGCACACCAAATTCGACCAATTCCTCGTTTGGGGGCTGGAAATGCATGCTAATGTCCCTATATATTTAAGTAAGTGTATTAGAACGGGCATCGAATCATCATGGTTTGCTTGCAAACAGACTTTGTCACAAGGAAATTATTATGAGCTCAGAAATTAAACAACACCTGAAACAGCAAAGCACCTGGATGAGAGGTTTTTATATCCTGATTTTTGCCTTCATATATAGCATTACCAAAGTGGTGCTCGCTGCGGTGGTTTTATTTCAGTTCCTGACTACCTTATTCACCGGCGAGAAAAATGAACGCTTGTTGGAGTTTGGTAAAAATTTAAGTACGTTCATTTATCAGATCGTCACGTACTTGACGTACAATAGCGACAATAAACCCTTTCCCTTTGATGAATGGCCAGGTAATAAGAAGCAGGGCTATGACGAAGGAGAAAAAGGACAGGGTAAAATTATCGAGCATACCTGATTTTTCCCACAATACAGCATAGAAAAAAAACCGGCTATAATTTCCTGTAACTTGCGGGCATTGCTGGTGCCGGTAATGCTTTCGTTCTCTAATCACAGGTTGTAGATCATGGAAAATTTTACCCTGCATCCAAAACTGGATCGCGACACTATTAAGCTGGGAGATATTGATCTGAGCATGTTACTGCTGATGGATAATGCTCTGGTCCCCTGGTTTATTTTAGTACCAATAGCAAACGCTACGGAGTTGTACGAATTAGACAGTGAACAACAATCCAGGCTGTGGTCGGAAGTCAATACGCTATCCCGATTTCTCAAAGAAGAAATGCATGTTGATAAAATCAATATAGCCACTATTGGCAATATCGTGCCACAACTTCATGTGCATGTGATCGGTCGCTACAAGGATGATTATGCCTGGCCGAATACAGTGTGGGGGCGCAAGGAAAGGGAAGAGTATGAGCAGGTAAAGTTTAACAACCTCAATCAATTATTAGACAAGTTTTTAAATAGAAAAATAAAAGCGTAATATTCTTCTCGGTAAATAATTACCAGCTCATCAGCAACAACACCTAAAAAGCCTAATCGACGTTGCGTATCCTAGGGGCTGACCGGTGTAAATCTGTTAGATACTTTCGTAATGTTTACATACATTGGGTAGTCATTCCGTTTGGGTTGTTTGCTCTGCGTAGCCGCACGTGTACTCGTACTTTTTTGCTCAGCAGCTTTAGCTGCCGCCAGCTGTTCGTAGGAGTTGTCGATACCACTGCCGGTTCCGCCATTGCGGGCGGTGCCCGGTGGTCCCAAGGCATAAGCTGTTGAACAGAGCAGGATACCGGCCAGTATGATTCCGGCGTTCACAACCAGTTTGTTCATATGTCAATTCTCCCTGTTTGATCCATACAATAACAACTAGTATTTGGGAATATGGCAAATTCTGCCACGAGGAAAATAAACGGAACCTGAACAATTTAAATCGCGGGTCTAGCAGCGTAAAGCAAGGGTGATATGGATCAATAACCGGTGTCTTTAAACAATGGCGCGGGAGGTCTCAACGACGTTTTTTCCATGTAAAGCGTTATTAATTTGCTAAATTCATAGACAACTATTTTGGCTTCTCGCTGGTTGTTTGTGTCGATTCTAATTTAGGAAGCCGCATGTCGGAATCTTCGAAGGTACCCTCTTTGGCATCCAGGTGGCAGGCCGTGCAGTTGCCTTTGGTTTTTACCTTCTTGCTTTTCCAGTAAACGTCTTTAATGTCTTCGTGCTTGTGTTGCCAATATTTGGTTTCAGTCACGCGCAGCGGCACACTGTTGGGGTCTTCAAACATTAAAACCTTATGTGCAGGTTCGCTGAGTTTGCTTTCTGCGGCATTGTCGACATGAAACGCAAGCAGTTCCTGGTAAGTATCCTCGTCAAGGTCAAGGTCGTCCCCAAAATGTTCATGCTGATCTTTGAAAATTGCGCGCCAGGAGCGTTCAGGTAACAGGGTGGGATGGAATGCAAAATGGCAGCTGCCACATTCTTCACGCCATAAGGCGCTGTCCGGCAGGTCCGGTCCCTTGTAAGGCATATACAGATGATCGGCGGTTTCCGTCAGATAGCCACGAAAATAGATACCTGCGGATACAAAAACAGCGGTGGCGATAAACAATCCCAGGAAATGATGCCCACGTACACTGGTAACTCCAGCGGTATCGTCTTTGCGACCCGTCATCATGGCCCAGATGAGGTTGTCCTTATGGATGAAGCTCTCAACAATTACACCAAGGACGTGAACTATTACTATGGCTAGCATTGTCCAGGCCAATATTTCATGAGCCTCTCGTGCGTAAATGCCTACTTCAAAGCTGACCAGTCCCTGCAGTGGTCCGTGGCCTTCTTCGCCTCCAAATACCAGTAAGCCAGCGATCGAGACAAGGAAACCAAGTGCCAGCATCAAAAAGATTGCCCAGCCACCAATGGGGTTGTGACCGATATGACGGGCTGCCTGGCCGTTTAGCAACGCCTTGACGTAATCCCAAACCGATGACCAGTCATAAGCGAAAGTATGGAAACGGGCGTAATGGGTACCGATCACGCCCCAGACAAAACGAAAAATGAGCAGGCCAAAAAATACGTAACCGCCATAAACATGGAAAAACAGGAATCGATTGTCGTCATAGGACAGCCAGGCGATCGTAAAACTGATTACCAGAAGCCAGTGGAATACTCGGGTTGGAGCATCCCAGATAATAGCTTTTAATGATTTTTGTTGGTTGTTATCCAAGTGCGGTGTTCCTTGTAAATGAATTTAGTAATCGATCTGCTTTCACCATCTTTGCCGGGTAAAGTCAAAAAGACAGCGAAATGCTAGCAAAGGTTCCAGTGTTACGCATTGTTCTTCGTCAATTTATTTTATTAAAGGCCAGGAGAGTTAGGGGTATAAAAAAGCGGAGACCTGCACTGCAGCCGGAATGCGTTCAATAACTTTAAGCAAATTTTAAGACTGAACCAAGACTCATTAAGCTAATGTTAATCTTGTATCTTTAAGCTGTTCGAAAAATTCTTACTACAGAATTAGCTTGCGTTATTCCGGCAGCTTCAGTGCTGAGGTGGCGTTTGTGCCCTTCTGAGGCATTTGCTTTTTCTGCTGTTATAGAATCGAAAAGGTAGTGAATCGGCAATATTAAAATCAGGCGAGTGATTCCGTGCAAATGTTGCTTACTTGATATGAATCACATTTGCTTCACAAAAAACACTTTCCTTCTTTTTCGAAAAGGAATATAAAAATACACTCAATTCCAATGCTCATCATATCAAATGCTAGTTAAATGTTTGGTAAAGCCTGTGGTCGATGATGAGTTGCCCAATGATCTATTTTTCAATACAGAGGTCGTCATGTTTAAAAAGATACTGCTAGCGGGCTTCTTGCTTGTCTATAGCGCGATGGCATTTTCACAAGATGATGCAACAGGGAATGCGGTTACTTACCAGCCATTAAATCTGTATCTTCCGACACTGCAATACATGCAATTAGCCGCCGCTGAGCCGGCCGAAACGGCAACGAAAGACACCACAGCGGTTGAAGCAACTGTCACTGATACCGTCTCGATTGAATCAGAGTACAAGGATCGCTGGTTAACCGCTAATAAAACCCACAAATGGCTTGGTATCGGTTCGCTGGCACTGGCTGTTGCATCTGCAATAGTGCCCAAGGAAGAAGAGGGAGCGCATCATGACCTTGCGGAGGGTGCGCTGATCCTGGGTGGGGCGGCGGTAGCGACGGGTCTCGTGTTTCACTATGATGATTTGAGTGGTAAAAAATTCTTTTCCAATCCGGATAATTGGCATGCCATGCTGACTACCTTGGGTGTTGTGGGTTATGCAATTGCGGTGGATCAGGGTGGTGAAGGCGGTCATGCAGGCGCCGGTATTGCCGGTATGGTCTTAATGATCGGCGGAATAAAGATGACTTGGTAACAGTTAATTCAGAGGTCTGGAAGTGAAGATGAAAACAGGTAAATTGCTGATAGTTTTAAGTGTGCTGGTGATCATTGTTCCTGTATATGCAGGAAGCGCGCTCGATGATGCCTTCGCGCAATATAAGGGTAGTGAGAATTTAACCTTCGATGCACAACGTGGCAAGGAGCTTTGGGTAAAAAAATATCCTGGTGAGGATGGAAAAGAGAGAGATTGTCAAACCTGTCATGGCAAAGATCTCACGAAAGGCGGCAAGCACGTCAAGACGGGAAAACCCATAGACCCAATGGCGCCATCAGTAAATAAAGAACGGTTTACTGAACTGAAGAAAATTGAAAAATGGTTCAAGCGCAATTGCAAATGGACCTTGGGACGTGAATGTACCAATCAGGAAAAAGGCGACTTTTTAACGTACCTTTCCCAGCTTTGAACATTATGGACTGACGCTCATGAAAAAAATTCTGCTACTTGTTTTAACGATGACCTTTTTGACCGGTACTTTTGTATCCGTTGCCCAGGCAGAAGAGGTCGGATTCTGGCGTTGGGCGTTCAGTTTTAAACGCTATAAGGAAGTGGCCCCTGTTACTGATCCTGTTTATCTCGAAGAATGCGGCTCATGTCATTTTGCTTATCAACCGGGCTTGCTTCCGGAGGCGTCTTGGCGCAAATTACTGGATGCAAAAGCGCTGGCAGATCATTTTGGAGAGAATGCTGAGCTCGATGATGGTACACGTCAAAAATTGCTCGATGTCCTTGTGGCCTCATCTGCGGACAAGTCGCGTTACAAGCGGTCCAAAAAAATCATGAGTTCTTTAGAGGAGGGCGAAGCACCCTTGAGAATTACTAAAGCCCCGTATTTCGTTGAAAAACACGAAGACGTCGGCGATGAATACGTTAAGAACAATAGTAAGGTGAAGTCCCTCAGTTATTGCAACAAATGCCACCAAAGAGCCAAGGATGCGATCTTTGATGATGACACAGTATATATTCCGGGAACAGGTTACTGGACCTGGTAACAAAACCACCAAGATATAAAAAACAGGGTGCAATGCACCCTGTTTTTTTGCGTAAGTTTCCTGTTTCTGCCCACCTGGTTTGATTCGGAATTGGGTGTATCAATCTATTTTCTGCCATGTTTGACGGATGAAATGATGTCATAAATAAAACCGGACAGGGCACTAAACCGCGTCGCTCGAAATATCAGTTCTGTCACGGTCATCTGCCTCACAGCGCGCACTTCCTTGAGGCGAGGTAAAAACACCAGTGCGACAGTCAAGCGTAGCAAAAAGGAAATTAGAAAAATCCCAAGCAGAGCGCTGTGCCAGTGGTAGGTTTCGCCAAACACACTGATTGATGTTGGCAGATATGCCCCCAATAATCCGCCTGCCAATGCCCCGCAAAATACGCCAATATTGGTCATAACATTGTGGTAGGCCAGGTAGGTAGAGCGTTTGGGTGGCGGGATCAGGTCGTATAGAAAATTACCAGCACTGAGATTAAAACCCGCCCAGACAAAACCACTGAGCAACTGGATAATAAACAAGTACCAGATGTTAGTGGACAGCAACCATAGAGCGGGAATTAAGGGTACAACAAAGCCGGCGGTTATTAACACCAGACGGTTACCAAACATATCGCTGATTCTTCCCCAGCCATTTAATGTCAAAAACTGCATCAGTACTGTTGCTGCCGAAAGCGTCATAAATTCTACATAGGTAAACTGCAGGTCACGCAGCATATATACCGCAAAAAATGGCGACGCGGTGGCTACAGCCGTTTGCATCAGGCTGAAGAAAATCGAGAAATGGAAGAATTTGGAGTGTTTCAGTTGTTTCCACCAGTGCTCAGTCATCTCGATATCGAGAGTGGTTGTCATCTCGCTAAGCTCAACCATATGGGTGAGATGATAAACGGATACCCAACGCGCGATTGCGGCAACAATAAAAATACTGATGAATCCATAAAGTGCAAGGTCGTGCATTTCATAAAAGTGCAGCACAAGACCAGCAGCAATCAGAGATATCAAAGCAGAGATAGAGGTATAACGCGTCCTCAACGCAAAATAACGTCCACGCCGTTTTTCCGGAACCAGGTCACCCATGAGACTGCTCCAGTAGGGGATGACGACACTTGACGCAGCGTGGTAGGCAATGATACAGGCGATTATGATTGCCACTGCATTTTCCGGAAACAGGAATGGCAATACAATCAGTGGCAGCCAGATGATTGCCTGAACAGACGCGCCTGTTAATATGACTTTTTTGCGGTTGTGCGTTTTGTGGCTAAGCCAGGCGGAAAACAGTTGCGAGATGGATGAGATCAGGGGAGGCATTGAAGCCAGCAAGCCTATCTGTGTGGTTGTGGCTTTAAAGAACAATGCGAACGCGGAAAAATAGGTTTCACCCGCACCGGCCATGACCGAATAGGCAACACCGTCTTTGACCGAATGGCGTAAGGCATTGTCAACTTGTGGGTCTTTGGCGAAGCGGCGTGTCATGAGGTTGTTGACTAAGTCTAAAAACTAATGGAGCGCGCAGCATAGCATATCCTGCGTAGACAGTAGCGGCAGGTAAAGCAAAATCTGAATCGGTCTAGCTAGCAATTGTTTAGCAGTCTTTGAATGGCCAGGTAATGAAAAGTCGCTGGCGGCGTGGCGGAAAGCGATTATTTTACCAGGTACCAGCGGGCAGCCAGCACACTAACTGATATCAGGATAAACAGCGGGATAGCCCATTTTAAAATTCGGGTTAACGGTGGCCTGGGTTTAGGCTGGGATTGCAGGTAATGATAGTAGGTCCGCACCACGGCTTTCTGTTCTTCACCGTCAATGGGATAGGGCCGGCCGCTTTTAATCGATTGGGATATGGTTTCCAGTTCTTCGGCGCTACGACCGACTTCCACATCGCCGTAAAAGGTTTTTTCAGAAAGTATCAATGCCCGGGCAGCTTCGTAATCAGATTTTGGTGCCAGGCCGCATTCCGGGCACGGGGCAAAGGCCGCTTTTTTAAAAGTACCGCAGCGTATACAAACGGCTTTGCGTTTCATCACGGGTGTCCATTTTTCATGACTGGGTAATATTGGTATAGCATCGCTATTCCGGTCTGGAATTTTCTGAACTACTTATCTGCAATACTTAATAATTCAAGGGAGCGTTCACCAAAACTGGATCCTACACCCTCATAATAGTAGTGCACAAAATCGGCGCCCGCAGTTTTCAGAGTGTCAATTTCTTCCGGAAACAGTACCGTAGCGGTAATCAATCCTTTATAACCACCAGCACGCAGTTCGCGGATTGCCATCTTTTTCGCAGAAAATTCCGGGATGGTCAGCAATACCGCGTCAACACCGTCCAGGTTCAGGTTGGACCACAACTCAGGGTCCTCCGCATCCGCATATAAAACACGCCGTCCCTGTTTAAGGTGGTTTTCCAGCTTGGCCGGATCGGAATCCAGGCCGATAACCCGTTGTTGTCGGGAACTTAACTGGTCATAAGCGCTAACACCAACCCGGCCCATGCCCACGATGACAATATGTGAGTTACCAAGCTTTATTGGTTCGTCATCCGGGTGGCGCCTGGAGCTTTCGAAGCGTTGCAGAAAACTCCCGATATAGCGTTGCAGTGTGTGGGCATGGCGGTTCAGTGGCGCAGCGATAGTAAAAGATATCGCTACCGTCACCGCCAGCAATACCAACCAGTCCGAATTGATCCATTCATTGCGCACACCGAGATTAGCTACAATCAAACCAAACTCGCTATAGGTGGCCAGACTTAAAGACGCGAGAAAGGAGCTTCGTGCTCGTAACCTGAACAGCAACAAAATAAAAAAGAACAATGCAGCTTTGATGGGTAACAAAAAGTTGAGCCAGATGGCATGCTCAAGCGTTTGCAGGGTAGGGTGTCCGAGCAAGCCAATTTGCAGGAAAAAGCCTACGAGAAACAATTCTTTCAAGCCCCACAACGCATTTGATAATTCGGAGGCCCGCTTATGATCTGCCAGGATTATACCGAGTAACAGCGCACCAAGTTCAGAGCTGAGTCCGAGCTGTTCAAAACTGGCGCCGCCAATGACCAGGGCCAGCATTAATCCGTATAACACCACCAGCTCCCCATGCCCGCTGAGATCCAGCAGTTTATGGATCAAGGGGCGAATCAGAAAAAAGCCGAGTAGCAGAATCGCCCACGGTGACAGGTTGTTATCACCACCGGCACTGAGGGCGGCAACCGCAACAAGGTCCTGCATTATTAAAATACCAATCGCGACCCGGCCGTGAAATGCGCGCAGCTCGTGCTTGCTTTCCAGCACTTTCGCCGCGACAACAGTACTGGAAAACGACAAGGCTAATGCGATGAATAAAGCGACCGAGGTAGCGAGGTCAGTGAAGGTATGCAGTAAGGCAAAGAACATGGCAACAACAATGGCCATGTGGATTAGCGATCCGGCCAGTACTTCAGCGCGTACCAGGCTCTTCAGACGTAATTTGAGGCCAATGCTGAATAACAGTAGTAATACACCGGTGTGGGCGACTGCTTCGAGAACATCATTGCTCTCGTAGCCATTCATGCTGAGTAGAAAACCGGCGGCGAGGTATCCAACCAGGGGCGGTAGACCGATCAGGCGAGCAAAAAAACCTAGCCCAAACGCTAAACTTAACCAGACTGTTGCTGTAGCCATACTGATATCGCAGTACTAATTTGTTTTTGTTTGCTACCTTGGTAGTTTTGGCACCGTTACAGTGCGCACTTGTATTCAATCAGGCAAATTGTCATATACAGAGCGTTATATATACCATATGCCGGTCGGCAGCGCATGTATCTTTTGAGGAGAAGCGACGAATTTCAATTGCACATAGCAGCCAGATATAGATCAATCAAGAGGTATCGACTGACTGTCGAGTTGATCCAGCGGACAGTTTTGCAAAAACCAGAAGCTTTTGGTCTATTTATCTTTTGTTTGATTGTCAGTAGAGAGGTGAGGGATATAATTCTTATTGATGTCAGTGAATCCTCTTTTGCACTGCAAGGAATTCTCGTTACAGAGACAATTCACCGTGAATTTTCGGCCCTGTTTGATGCGCAATTTACCGGACTCACCTTTGGTGGCATAAAATACGCCTACCACGTTGATTGCGTTACTGTCGGTTTTTTCATAACTGACGCTGGACAGTATCGCCGGTTTCGATGCCCGCAAGTCAGCGTCACGCTCTGCCATGTCGGCACTACCGCAATTGAGCTCCTGTTTTGCCACGGCAGTTAAGTGCGACGCTGCTTCTGCTACCTTGGTCCGCATATAAAACTCATCGCGCATTTGCGTTGATAAGGCAACAAAACCAATAACCATGGCCAGTGCGATACCGGTAATCGAAACAAGACGTAACATGTGAGCTTTATCCGGTCGTTGATCTGATAGACAACAATTCTACTGAATAAAGCGAATTAATCAATCTTTATGATGCCAGTCTTAACGGCGTGCCATCCACCGCTCGGTGGTATTGCGCTGCACTCTTTACCTCGCCGGTTGCCCGATAAAACTGTTTGGGTTTTCCTTTTTGATAGTCGGACAGAAAGCGCGCCAGGTGGTCTTCACCGGATCCAATAAACCAGCAATCCGCGGCATCGCTTGGGAAGTCAGTGATACAGGACAGCAATGCGCCAGTCATAACTACACAACAACCCAGTGCTTGGTAAGTGCGGGCAAGATCACAGGCGCGCTGCTGGTTATAACTATTAATGAAAATAATTGCTATGTCCGTTGGCTCCGGTTGAGCATCCGTTTCAAGGCGCTCGTCGAGCAGGGAAACCACGGCGTGTCTACCAATAATTCCTGCCATGCGCGCCAGCCCGATGGGCGGAAAAATGCGGCACTGGGTCAACGGGTCGATCTGCTGATGCTGGTCGTCACTTTTGGGAACAATAAAAACCACTTTCATGATGCATTCTCCTGCCAGAAGTTACTAATTCAGTGACTATTAGAATAGAGTGCATATCTGAGTAACTGCTGCACGAGGCAGGCAATGCGGGGATGAATTATGATAAATTATGACTAGCGGGTAAAATTACTCATGAATATTGGTAGGTACAGGGCATCCTCTGACGCGGAATCGCAATGGCAGTTAGTGGATGATAAAGAGAGGAAACGTATGGACATCAAGCAGGCCGTAGCCCGACTGAACTTCCAACTGCCACTTAAGGCTCGGCAGGATGAGTTAGACCCTGAATTACAAGTCCTGCATCAGGCGGTGTTAAGCTCCCTGGTTAATTCTGGTCGGCCTCCAGCGCTGGATAAAGTGAGTCAGCTATTAGGGGGGAAAGATATTGATGGCGCCTTAGAGCACCTGGCAACTGTCGATCTGGTGGTGCTTGATGCAGCGGGTAAAAATATTGTTGGGGCCTATCCGGTAACCATTGAACAGACGCCACATCGTATTGCGGTCAATGGAAATCATATCTTTGCCATGTGTGCGCTGGATGCGGTATCGGTTGCTCCCATGTTTGATACGAAGGTGGAGATTGAATCGCATTGCCATGTGACACAGGAACCCATCGTGATTGTCATGCAAGGCGCGGAAGTAGTAAAAGTGCAACCTTCAACTGCGATAAAAATAGGTGTGCGCTGGCAAATGCCCAGTGGTGTGGCCGCGCATAGTATGTGCCTGGAAATGGTGTTTTTAATTAATGAACACGTCACCAGGGAATGGCAACATGGTGACGCGGCCAATAAATCCGTGTTTGCTTTACCACAAGCCGTGGAGTTTGGTCGGCAATTTTTTGCGCCGCTACTGCGTTGAATTATAGGTGTTGATCAGTCGCGTAATTGTTCGCAATTGCCAAAGTAACAGCTCTCCAGCTTCGAGCCCTTGTTTGTACCGTCAATGCCATCGACGGCACCACCATCGAAAGCACTCAGCACTTGATAGAGACAATTGCTTCCACCGCTTTGTTTGCAGGTGTTGATCGCTTGCTGTTTGGCGTCGTGGCGGGATTCACCACCGCAAGCTGCGCCGAAAGCGGTGTTGTCGTCATTGTCGTCTTTGCTATAGGCAAAGGCCACCCAACCACCGCCCCAGCAACGTGCTGCAATGCGGCAATGGGTGTTTTTGGAAAAGTTCTCCCATTGTGACCACAGCAGGGGATTATCCACTACCGCAGGCACACCGGCGATGTAATCGCCGGAACCTCCACAATCAACCAGGGCGGTATAAAAACTGTGGATGTTTTGCTCGCTGTCACAGCGTGCATAACGGATTTTTTGGTTTAAGCGCGGCGCTTTTGGATCATCAGGGATTTCAGTATATTCAAGCAGCAGCGCATCGTCCTTGACAAGCAATCGTCTAACCTCGCTAGCATGGTCAACTTCGATGCTATTTTCATAGACTTTTTGCAGCGGGTCCGAGTTGCGTTTAAACTTTAGCCTGACCTGCTTTGGCTGGGCGTTGCCAGTGGTTATCCCGCCTGCATAAGAATGATGGGTTTGACTAACCACCCATTCCAGTGATTCAGCGGTGGAATTGAGAACCAAAGTACTGTTCGTACATATATAGGTATCAGCATCGTGCTGCACGGGTGGATAACACGTATAGGGCTGGCCGTCCTGGCACCATTTACCTTCGATGCTTGCCGCGCACGCAACACCAGTCAATGTCAACATGGATGTTAGGCTTATTATTTGTTTGATCATATTGTCAACAGGGCGTTGTTCCTTACAGAAAAATGCGACGTTTGAAGTCGTCGGGATAGATCCGCGTTGCGCGAAATCATAGCGAGTTCGACGCGATGCTTCAATGGCGGAAATATCGCTCAACTGTAACTTCACATTTCATTGAACTTCACATTACAGTGCGGCAGGCAGGGCGGTTAATAGGGAACCAGTTCCCCGGTAATAGTATCGATTTTCTCACTGTCATCAGGGCCAATTGCACAAGCGGTGTAGGTGGCCTGACCTTTAAATTCGGTGCGACCGCTATCCTGGATTAAATGACTGTTGAATCCGGCATCCAGGGCCTGTTGATGATATTGCAACAGTTCCTGTTCGGAATTCACGCGTAGGCATACTTTCGCCATGCCCCTGGCGAGCCAGTTTTTTTCAACGTCCGTCAGGGTGACCGCAAAGTCTTGTGTTTTGGTATCGTCAAAACCTGCGTTGGTTAGTTGTTCAACCAGGAACGCCATAGACGCGTGGGATCCCTGAGCGATTTCCTTGCCTCGGCGCATGGTTAAATCTTTACGAATCAGAATGACCTGTTTGATACGGTTCATATGTGTTTCTAACAAACCAATGTTTAGCAAACCAATGTTTAGAAAGATAATGTTGTACTAATTTTTAGGATCGCACTAGCAAGGTAGAACAACAGTTACCGCCGTACCTTCACCAGTTCTACTGGTAATCGACAAGCGACCATCATGCGCCTCGGCGATAATTTTACACAAATAAAGGCCGAGACCGTAACCACCGGTTTCCCTCTGCCGTGATGCATCGGCACGATAAAAGGGCTCCATTAAATGGGGCAGGTGCTTCTCATCAATACCAGGCCCTTGATCCGTCACTTTTAAGACAACATCGTTGACGTTTTTCTGCAGCGTAACTCGTGGTGGCGATGCATCCGCAGGTGTATGGCGCAGCGCATTATCGATCAGGTTTTTGATTAACAGTTTAATTCGTGTAGCGTCGATCTCTATCTTAATCGCATCGGTTGGCATGTCCAGTTCCACAGCATTTGCGACGAAATAGGAATTTATTACTTCATAAATTAATGTATTCAGGTCCTGCCGGGTTTTATTGAGTACTGTATGGCGTGTCGTGAGGCGCTCCGTTTCCAGTAACTCCTCAATCAGTTTTTCCATTTCATCCAGTTCACGATTAATTTGTGATTTTTGTTTTTCATTGTCCAGGAATTCGCTGGCGACCTTGGCCCGTGTCAAAGGAGAACGCAATTCATGACTGATGGCTAATAACAGCTGGCGCTTGGCTTCCAGCATTTGCTGGATGTCAGCGGCCATCCCGTTGAAATTATCAGCCAGTTCACCCAGCTCGTCGCGTCGATTCACGGTAATACGGTGGTTTAGATCTCCCTGGCCAAAGCGTTTGACCCCGGCTTGTATGGTTTCGATGGGCGCAAAGAGACGCCGAGTCGCGTGATATAGCAGGAACAGTATGAGCAGTAAAATCATAAAAGGTAGCCAGCCCCGTAAAGTGCCGCGCTCAGGCCGCAGTCGAGGGACGGTAAAAAGCAAGGTTGTGTTATCGACTTTGGCCATAAGGTATTCGCTGCCTTCGTATTCCACCAGATTATACTGGCGTTGATTCACCGTATGACTGTGTTTGAATCTTAGATTGGTGAGGTCTATTGTTTGTCCCTGGGAAGACCATTGTTGCTGCTGGTTGATAATATGAATTTCCAGGTTTAATTCATCAGCCAGTTGTCGGGCGCGTTGGGGATCTGGTGGCGAACCAAGATCGGCGAGCACATACTCTAGATACTTGACGATGTGTGGCTGCACATTGTCCTTGAAATGATGGTTGATGAAAAAACGAAAACCGGAGCCGACAAAGATGACGAATAAAAATGCCATGAGCACAAATAACAAAACCAGTTTGCCGGACAAGCTGTGCCGCATATTGTTGATACGTGGCCATCGTTTCATGTTATTTTTCCAACGAAGACGTAGCCGCTGCCACGTATGGTTTTGATCAGTTCCAGAGGCTTGAGCTTTTGACGCAGCCGACTCACGAGAATGTCCACGGAACGCGAAAATATTTCTGTCTCAATGCCTTTTAAATGGTTAAGAATTTCATCACGGGTAAAGGTTTTGCCTGGCGTTTTGGCAAATAACTCAAGTAACTGGTATTCCATGGTGCTGAGATCTATCGGCGTATCGGCAATAGATACCTGTCGCAGCGTCGTATCAATTTCTAGTTCCCCATAGACGAAAATTTCCCGTTGACTTTGCGAAGGCTTGGCACGCTTTAATATATTCTGAATGCGGGCTACCAGTTCGCGGGGTTCAAAGGGTTTCGGCAGATAGTCGTCGGCACCCAGCTCCAGTCCGACCACGCGATCCATGACGTCGCCGCGTGCTGTAAGCATCAGAATGGGGATATCACTTTGTTTGCGGATAGTGCGGCAAACCTCAAAACCATCCATTTCCGGCAACATAATATCCAGGATTACAAGGTCAAAAGAATCCACGGCTAGTGTTGCTAGCCCGTCACTGGGGCGAGTTGCAGTGGTGAGTGCCAGGTTATGCCGCTCAAAATATTGTTGCAGCAGCGTCGCCAGTCGCTCGTCATCGTCGATCAGCAAAATATTTTGCATCACCGGGTTACCTGCGCTTGGGAATACGACATTTTGCTACTTTAACCTTTTCTCGCTTGGAGCAGAAGAGGGAGGTGCCTTCTTCTCGAACGGCAGTGGAAGGCACCAGTTACCTAATGCCAACAGCGTTGGCGTTGCTTGCGCAGTAAGGATCGGAGTTGTTCCCGTTGCGGCGGATTCAGGCATTGATAAAACTCTTCCAACGACTCAATGATTACTGGTGTCTGCTCCTCAAATGCCAGCCGTGGAACATTCAGGTAATGTAACGCGGAATCACGGTTGAAGCCCTGGTCGGTGAAAATCATATCCAGCAATTCGTGCCGATCTTCGTGTATCTTTGCCAGATAAGCCTGGCTGGTCATGATGGAGTTTTGCAACGCCAATAGTCTGGCCTGTTGTGTTGCGTCCAGTTGCAATTTCTTGCCAATACGACGCAGGTACCAGTGAGTTGCATAGCCATGCTGCTGACCACAGCGTTTGTATAAGGAATGAAATAGTCTCATTGTGCTCTCCTGATGCAGTACTCAGTTACCAGTGGTGATGGTGTCGCTCACCCATTTCGGCGACATGGTCATGAAGCGTTTTGCGCTGCTCCGTGGATAGACTGTCATAAAAGTCGCCCAGGGCATTGACTACTTGCGGGGCTTGCTGGTTGATCGATGAAGTTTTTTGCTCGACCATGGCTAACACTTTTTGACGGTCTAACTGAGGTTGCTCCAGCATGGCTAATACTTCATTACGCGTCTGGTCACGATCGGCGCGTATCTCCTGGCGTGCCGCGAGTACCTCCTTTCTCACCAGTTCCAGTTTGCTTTTTTGAGCATCGTTAAGATCCAGTTCGTTCGTGACTTTTTCCACCAGCCACTCGCCACGCTTCTCCGGATCGTGATAACGATGATGACTACATGCGGCGAGTGTCGCGGTGATAACTGCGCCACCGGCCAGGACGATTGCAATACGTTTTACCATCGGCTTCATGGTGTTGCCTCCTGTTGTTGGTTTGACTATGAGGCATAGTCTAGGCCAGGCAGCTAACGGAAACTTCTCATGCCAGTAACGCGATGTAACAAAGTGTAACAATGCTACGGTTAGACATTTACCCATAGTAGTAATAACGGAGGAGTTTATGATTGCTTTTCATAGTGTATTGATAGTGTTGATGCACAATATTAACTCGTTACGCACAACTTTGGTTCACGAACAAATAATGTATAGAGCGCGCGGTCTGTGTAATTCCTAACTAATTATCGTTAAAACAATGACTTATAAAGTCAGGGAGAAGCCTGCGTCATTGGTATAAAACTTGATTTATATACTGGTAAGCACCAATGCGTATTGATGGGGTGCAGAGTTATCAATCACAAAGGAGTGCGGGTGGTATTTAACGAAGCCCTAAGACGGCCAGTCATTCTGATTATCCTGGATGGATTTGGCGTCAATCCCAGTAAAGTGAATAACGCCATAGCGCAAGCTAATACTCCCAATCTCGATAAGTACTTCGCACGCTATCCGCATACCTTGTTGCAGGCCTCGGGAACAGCGGTTGGATTGCCCGATGGTCAGATGGGGAATTCCGAAGTAGGGCACATGACCTTGGGATGCGGTAGCGTAATTTCTCAGGATATTGTGCAAATAAATGCGGCATTAGAAAATGGATCATTTTATGAAAACGAGGCGTTTCTACGTGCCATTCAGACCGCGAAACACAAAGATCGCCCGTTGCATTTATTAGGCCTGGTATCGGATGGTGGTGTTCATAGCTCACTGGATCATTTGCTGGCGCTAATTCGTCTGTGCAAACAACAGCGCGTCAAGCCAATGGTGCACATGATTACCGATGGCCGTGATACAGCACCGAAATCCGCATTGAATTATCTGCATCGTTTACAAAGTGCGTTATATGAGAGTGGCGGTGCGATTGCAACTATCATGGGTCGCTATTACGCAATGGATCGCGACAATCGTTGGGAACGCACGGAACTGGCCTGGCGAGCTATCATGCTCGGTAAGGGGCAGCGGGGTCACGATGCGGAAAGCGCTATTAAAAGTGCTTACGCCGCAGGTGATACCGACGAATTTATCCGACCGATTATCTTGCCGACCTTTCAGTTGCTAAGAGACGGCGACCAGATTATCTCCTTCAACTTCAGGAAAGATCGTCCCCGGCAAATTGTTGCGGCACTGGGTTCCAGAGGCTTTACGAATTTCGATCGCGGTGATTACCCCGTCGTGGATATCACATGTATGATGTCTTATTTTAAAGATAGCGAATTTGCTTATGCTTTTAAGCCGGAACGGCCGCATGTCACCCTCGGGCAGGTACTGACGGAAAAAGGCATTCGGCAATTTCATTGTGCTGAAACGGAAAAATATCCGCATGTGACATATTTTTTCAACGGTGGCAGACATGATCCTTACAGTGGTGAAACACAATACCTGATTCCTTCGCCGAAGGTAGCGACCTATGATCAAAAACCGGAAATGAGCGCGCCGGAAATTGCCACAGCCGTGGTTGATGCGATACAGAAAGAGAAATATGGATTTATGGTGGTGAATTTTGCCAACTGCGACATGGTGGGTCATACGGCACGCCGCGATGCAGTGATACATGCGGTGGAAGCGTTGGACCATGAAGTGGGCCGGGTACTCGAAGCTGCCGTTGCCGCTGATTATTCCGTCGTACTTACCGCGGATCATGGCAATTGTGAGGAGCTGGTTGATCCATCCAGTGATGCTCCTCATACACAACATACACTTTATCCGGTGCCTTGTATGATTATCGATGAGCAAAGCTGGCAATTATCATGTAGTGGCGGCCTTGCCAATATAGCGCCCACTGTATTGCAGCTGATGGGCATAGAGAAGCCGGTGCAAATGACGGCCGGTTCTTTATTGCTGAAACCGGTCAGTACCAATGTCTATGTAAAGCCTATGCATAGTGCGGCGTAAACTATCTGCGCATCGCTTTTACCCCTCAGAAACGATTTATCTCTCTCCTTGACAAGTTAGCCTGCCTTACATATATTTAACCAAATGGTTAAATATAATAATGACGCCCTGGACAATACATTTGGTGCACTCGCTGATCCAACCCGGCGGGCCATTCTTGCCCGCTTGGCGAAGGGTGCAGCGCAAGTGACAGAACTGGCAGAGCCGTTTGGCATCTCATTGCCAGCAGTATCAAAGCACTTGAAAGTACTGGAAAAAGCCAACTTGATTAAACGTCAAAAGGACGGGCGTATCCATCGCTTTACCATTAATCCGAAACCATTGCAGTCGGCACACAGCTGGATTGAGCACTGCGAGCAATTCTGGACAGCCCAGCTGGCATCACTAGGGAAGTATCTTGAAAAAACGACATCAAAGGAGGATAAATAAATGACAGTAGCGGCACAAACAGCGGCGGAGACTTTGGTGCTTCGTCATCATTTTGATTCCAGTCCGGCGCAGGTTTTCCAGGCATGGTCGGATCCCAACGCATTGGGCGATTGGTTTGGACCCCATTCACACAAATGTAAGGTCGAGAAGTATGATTTCTGGGAAGGCGGTGATTATCAGATTCGTATGATCCCGGTTGGTGAAGATGCCGATTGCGCCGGTGACACCACTCAGGATTCAGTATGCGCTGGCAAGTTTGTACAAATCATTCCATCTGAAAAGATTGTCATGACCTTTAACTGGATTGAAAACGGTGCCGATATGGGGGACACCCTGTTAACCATCGAAATGTCCGCGATTAAGGGTGGAACGGAGTTGGTGCTTACGCATGAGCGCTTGCCGAACCAGGAGCTGTATGAAGCGCACAAAGGCGGATGGGAAGGTACGCTGGAATGTCTCGAAGCGTTTCTCACAGCGTGATAGTCTAGAGATAGTTTAGAGCTGATTACGTAAAACTCATATTGGGAACATGACGAAGAAGGGCCAGCACTTGTGATAGATAAGTCGCTGGCCCTTTTTAGTACCGAATATTTTCAGTAACTAATCTGTTTAAGCTGCATCACCTTCTTCTTCACTTTCTCCGACAGGGCAACAACGGTATTCCTGGGATTTATCAAGTAATTCAATTCTCTTGGTAAGTAAGTGATTTTTTAGCCTGGCGTGTTCCAGTTCCAGCTTGATATGTTCCTGCTGCGCGGGATCACACACATTACACTCATCCAGGCAGCCTTTAACCACAACCCCGGGGGTGGGAATCGAAGTTTTAAATTCAAACGATAACTCCGCCAGGGTTTGTTTACTGATATTCCCTTTTTCATCAACAATGCCCTTATCCGCCAGATCCTTCATGACTTTATCGGTCGCCAGCTTGCGCACATTGTTGTCCAACGGACGTGTTGTAGACCCAGCAGGATTAGTGGCAAATACCCGGCTGAATGTCTGAGGTACGGCTGCTGTGAACCGTAAATTAGTGTTGGTTGCTTTTTTGAAGTTGATGTTTTCGGACGTTGCCAGGACTGCAGTGGGTAAAAGAGTGAGTTTGTCATCTCCCACCACAGGATTATTGACGACAGCGCTATCACCAGCAGGGTCAATGACACGCGTGGATATTCTTCTTATGGTAAATTTGATGGTCTGTTCCTTGTCCACCTGGTAGAACAAATAGGTCACCGCGTGACACTTATTTTTATTTTCGAATACCCGGCTGCTGCTTTCCAGATGGGACTCGCTTTCTCCTTCCGCATGTTGTCGTGACTGAACTTCACCTATGGAAATCGCACTGGATTCTCGTGTCATGCTGATGGATTTGTTGTGACTGGATTGCGCGTGAACACTGAGTTCGCGAATAAAATCCTGTGTCGAGCTGGCATTGTAATTCCCGGAGACGGTGACTGATGGTCCGTTAAAAATAGTGCCAAACAGGCCACTGGTTTCTCCGGTACTGGACGCGCTGCCGGTACTGGTGGACGTGGATTGACTATGATCCCGGCTTTGCAGGTCAGACATGAAGCTTTCAAAAGAATCCATGTAGTACTGTTCTTCAGCAATTTTTTCATGCCGGTATGTCAATTGTGATTCAGCGTCAAATGAGAAGCGCGAACGCCGGTCCATGCTGAACAGGCGAACTTTTTCTCCAGGGATCAGGGTGGTACTGTAAACAAGATTCCCCAGTTTCAATGGACCGGTACAACGCTCGGCGCGCACATGTAGGGAAACTTCCACGGGTACCGTCACATTCTGGCCGCCACTGGTCACATCTGATAGATGGCGCAGACGGTAAACAAAATCCAGGTAATCACATTTTTTACCCTCGCTCATATCGGGGCAGCATAAATCGGTCTTTGGCATGGTGCACTCCTTTTGCAATGTAGTTTAAGTACAGTCCCGTGACACCTGACGGATCGTAGTGGTTTAGTAGAATCGATTAAAAAACCGCGATTGTATCGGCGGTTACATTCCAACCATTCCCCTTAAGAACCGGTTAATTAACGTTTCAGCGTGAATTCAGATTGCTGACCTAGACTTTCAGCAACATGATGGAAGAGGTGAACGCTCAAATGAAACAAGCAAATGGTCAAATCAAAGTTTGGGACCCACTAGTGCGCGGGTTTCACTGGGTACTGGTCAGCGCATTTTTTATTGCTTACCTAACAGAAGATGACTTTATGACATTGCATGTCTGGGCCGGCTATACCATTGGTGCAGCACTGTTGGTGCGCGTGTTTTGGGGATTAGTGGGCACTCGGCACGCCCGCTTTACTGATTTTGTTACGTCACCGAAAACCGCGTTGCAGTATGTCAAAGATACCCTGACACTTCGCGCCAAGCGTTATCTTGGTCACAATCCTGCCGGTGGTTTAATGATTATCGTGATGATTATCAGCCTGGTGATCACGGTAACGTCCGGAATTGCCCTGTACGGTGCGGCTGAACAGGCAGGACCGTTGGCTGCGACATTTGCCAGTAGCGGTGAATTTTTTGAAGACGCCCTGGAAGGACTGCACGAGTTTTTTGCCAATTTCACCCTGTTTTTGGTAGCAGTGCATGTGGCTGGAGTAGTGCTTGAAAGCCTGATCCATAGAGAAAACCTGGTGGCGTCCATGATCAATGGTTTCAAACGTGCTGAAAGCGACCAACCACAGGTTTAATACTTTTAAAACATATTTGGAGATGACTCATGAAATCTCGTCGCTTCTCATTATATATTTCAATTCTGGCTATCGTTCTTGGCGTCACCAGTAGCCTGGTTCACGCTTCGGTGACCAGCGATCTAATGGCGGAATATCAACATAGTGGTGCACAGCAGCCAGATCCACAAAAAGCTAAAGCAATGTGGACTCAAAAATTTCCTGATGATAGTGGTAAAAACACGCGCAGCTGCTCCAGTTGCCATACCGATAATTTGCATTCAAGCGGTAAACATGCGCGAACGAACAAACCAATCGAGCCACTGGCACCATCTGTCAATAAGGAGCGACTGACAGACGCGAAGAAAATTGAGAAGTGGTTCAAACGAAATTGCAAGTGGACCCTGGGCAGGGAATGCAGCCCGCAGGAAAAGAGTGATTTTCTCAGTTATATCTTGAGTCAATAATTTTCATTGCAAAAAACAGTAGAGGTATTAATCATGAAACGTACATACTGGAATTCTTTTATATTCGCAATTCCGTTGTTAACCATAGCCACGGTTTCTTTTGGCGACGACGATGAAGAAGGGTTTTTCAAGTTCTTCAAGCGTAAACCCGGCATAGCGCCAGTGACTAGCCAGCTGTATAAAGAAGAGTGTGGGTCCTGCCATTTTGCCTACCAGCCAGGCTGGTTGCCGGAACAATCCTGGCGGGACATGATGTCCAGGCTTGACGACCACTTCGGTGATAACGCGGAGCTGAACCCGGTTAACCAGAAACAGGTTCTGGAGTATCTGGTAAGCAACAGTGCCGATAAATCGGATTATCGCCGTTCCAAGAAGATGATGCGTTCAATTGGTTCATCCGCGGCGCCACAACGCATCACTGAAACCGGCTATTTCAAGCATGAGCATGATGAGATACCCAGTCGTCTGATTGCGGAAAATGACAAGGTTGCCAGTTTGAGTCACTGTAATGCCTGCCATCAGGATGCTGATCAGGGTACCTTTAGCGAAGGGAATATTGAAATCCCCGGCCATGGTAAATGGGATGATTGATGACGTTCCAGCATGACACATGTATGATAAGTCAGTAAGGAAAGAGTTGGGGCAAGCGGATGTCGAAAATCTTCAGGTTGTTACTTGTTTTCGTTCTGGTCATGCCCTTTGTCGTAACGGCAAAGGATATTGACCAGGATGAGGCCAAGGCGCTCAGGCAGCAAGGCGCAATCTTGCCGTTAGAGCAGATTCTGCAAGCTGCACAAGGACTCCATTCAGGCCGGGTAATTAAGGTAGAACTGGAGAAAAAACGACGTGACCGTTATGTGTATGAGGTGGAAATCGCAGATGAACACGGTCAGGTTTGGGAAATGAAATTTAATGCCAGTGATGCAACGTTGCTGTCAGAGGAACGGGAAGACTGATCATGCGTCTTTTGATCGTAGAAGATGATGCTTCACTGGGACCATTGTTGAAAAAGGAAATGGAACGTCAGGGTTTTGCTGTAGATCTGGCGGACAACGGTGTGGATGGTGAAATCATGGGGGAAGTGGAACCTTATGATGCGGTCATTCTGGATCTGGGACTACCAAAACGTCCCGGTATTGAAGTTCTGCAAAACTGGCGTAAAAAAAACATCGATGTACCCGTTATCATACTGACTGCACGTGACGCCTGGCATGAACGGGTCGATGGTTTCAAGGCGGGTGCTGATGATTACCTCGGCAAACCGTTTCACACAGAAGAACTACTGGCACGTGTCAATGCGTTAATTAAACGTGCCAATAAGCAGACTACCGGCCTCCTGAAACAAGGGGACATTACACTCGATGAAGAACGTCAATGTGTGGTGGACGCTGACGGGGTAGAGCATGAATTGACGGGTACAGAGTTTCGTCTGCTGCGCTATTTCATGCTCAATCCCGGTAAAATACTCTCAAAGACCGTGTTAACCGAGCATGTCTATGACTATGATTCCGACAAGGACAGTAACGTCATTGAGGTTTATGTAAAACGTTTGCGCCAGTTGTTGGGGAAAGACATTATTGAAACCCGGCGCGGCCAAGGTTATATCTTTCGCGGATAATCCCATGCGATCAATCCAGACCCGGCTCGCCCTTGGATTGTTACTATCTTTAACAGTATTGTTGTTTGTGCAATGGGTGGTTATCGCATCTTCGATTCGAGAGCTCAGCGAGCAATACATTGTCGCCCGCATGACGCATGCCGCCGACCTGTTGGTTGCCGGAGTGAACAAACAGAACGAAACAGACTTTGTTTTGAATACCTCTAGTATTGACCCTATCTACTCCCAACCCTTTTCCGGTTATTATTACGCGCTACGCGTCGGCGACCAGTTTTTCCGCTCGCGCTCTTTGTGGGATGAATCGCTGCCAGCCATAGTTACAGAACCAGGCGGCACGGAAATTCTGCGTATCCCCGGTCCGCAACACCAGTTGCTTCTAGTGTTGGGCACTGCGTATCAAAAACAGCAACAATTGATCCACGTAGTGGTGGCAGAAGATATTTCCGCCATTGAAAAAGATATTGAACAGTTGTTAATAAAGCATGCCGCGCTATCTCTGGTGGTTCTGGTCATACTTATTTCGCTACAGGTATTTCTGGTACGAAAGAACCTGTTGCCGCTGGAAAAAATCCGTCATGATCTGGACAGGCTGGAAACCGGCCAGATCGATGCGCTGGATGAAAACGTACCCGAGGAGATTGTTGCGCTGGTCAAAGAGCTGAATATGCGTATTAAGGCGGTGCAACAAAGATTACAACGGTCCCGGCGTGCCACCGGTAACCTGGCGCACGCTTTGAAAACACCGTTGACATTGCTGGTGCAATTGTCCAATGACGACTACGTGCAAAATAATCCGGAACTTCAGCAAAGTTTACGGAAACACATCGCCACTATCCAGGGCACTATTGAACGTGAATTAAAAAGAGCCCGCGTAGCTGGTACCAGTGTTGGTGCCAAACAGGCGAAGCTGAAACCCGAATTGCAGGCATTGGTGAAATCCCTGGAGGCCATGTATCGGCAGAAAGCTATCGAAATTCGCTATGACGTCGATGAAAATTGCCCCACCATAATGGAGCGTGAAGACCTGCATGAAATGTTAGGCAACATACTCGACAATGCCTGCAAGTGGGCCAGGAAAAAGATACACATCAGTATCGGCTGCGACGAAGGTCTGCATATTTGCGTTGAAGATGATGGAAGAGGGATACCTGAGGAACAAACAGATGCCATTCTCACCCGTGGACATCGCCTGGATGAGCAAACCGAAGGGCATGGTTTGGGATTGTCTATTGTCAAGGATATCATTGACCAGTATCAGGGCACGATAGGTATGTCGCAATCGGAACTGCTGGGAGGGTTAATGACGGTTATTTATATTCCACCATCGGCTGGCAAGCTTTGATGGCAGTGAAAGCGCCATAAGCTCAGTGTGTACTATTCTCTATTATTACTCTTTGTTAGTATACGTAAGCGCGTTTATTGTGGTATGAATTCATAATTCACAGCACCTTCATCAAAGCTCAGGGCGCCATAATAATGTGACTCCAGTTCAAATATCGTGGAAGCGACCTCATTACCATCGATAATACTGTGCAGCTTGCCGTTGGCAATTTGGTAGGGATTCTGAGATTTTTGTATTCCGGATTCACTGTCAGATGAGGTTGGATTTTTATATTGCAAAGTGCGCATCCCATTTTCCCCATAGCTGCCAAGATATTCATCGCCGGATAGTAAATCCTTGATCAATAGTGTTTTGCCAACAAACAGTTGCTTTATTTCGTCGGTAGACAATACTTTGGCATTTTGTGATTTTAATATCTGGGCCGTAAACGGTGCTTTTAGAATATCCCGAATTTCATAGTTAACGGAACCGTTGTCATTATCTACTGCGGCAAGGTAGCGCTGATCCAGCTGATAGACGGTGGTCGTTATTGGACGACCTTTGAAATTCGTCTGCAACCTGTCATTCTCAACCACGTATGCATCCTGCAAGGTTTCTCCTTCAAGACTGCCGGCATCAATGTTGGTCAACAGACGCAGTCCATTCTTCAAGAAAATCGCTTCAAAGTATTCACCGGTACCCAGGTGCTGGAAAACAATGGAATGGTCGACAATTAAGGCGAGAATTTCTTCAGTAGTGAGTTTCCTGGTGCCACGCTCTTCCAGTAATGACACCGTCAACACTTCCTCGCTGGTGGCGGCCGGGTTTGTGGTCGGTGGGGCGGTCAATGGCGCATTTGATATCAAAGTTTGGTTTTGTTTATTTGGGTTAGAATTTGTGGTGGCAGAAGTATGGTCAGGTTTATCACCGCAAGCATTTAAAAAACTAATCATTAAAATAATGCTCGCGAGAAAGATGATGCGGTGATTCGGCTCTGGATTTTGTTTTTCCGAATTCAGTAAGTTAGTACCAGTAAATTTTGCGTATCTGAACACAGTTTCATACCTTTTCGTGAAATGAATGTACGACAATGATTGCCTGTCAAATTGTATATTTACAGGTATTTATGCGTTATACTTTTTATATATCACATTTTTGCCGATTGGCAAATTACACAGGTTTGTTATGCAGCGATAATATGCCAAATAACAGGATTTTAATTATGCCAAAAAGCACCAGCGTTATTTATAAATTCCCGGTCTTACTTTTATTAATCCTCCATGCTTCATGGGTTGCTTCAGCGCCTGTATATAAATCAAAAGATGCAGAAGGCAATGTAACGTATTCCAGTGAACCGCCACCGGAAGCGGAACAAGTGCAGGAAGTGGCAGTGCCTAAAAGTCCGCCGTCCGGTGCCGAGTCGAATGAATCTTCTATTGATGAGATAAAGCAAAAAGCTGATGCGCTGGGGCGTGAAAACGCTGCACGGGAGAAAGAAATTCAAAATCAAAAACAACAGCAAGAAACCAAACAAGTAGTAAGCGAAGAGCCGCCGGTTCAGACTCATAGACCCGTCATACAAAACAGGCCCATCAATAAACCCCCGACAGGTGTTACTCCACCCGTTGTGAAGCCGCAGCCAAAAGGGGGAGCAAATTAAGTATTGCATTGATTATTAGTTTGTCGATAGTGAGCAGAGTCTAGCAATAGTCTACTGTGCTCAATTGAAGGCAGAAAATGCGCTATTGCATAAGTGGTTCTAGTTGAAGAGACTGATTTCAGTTAGGGTGCCGGCGGTACAGCACCTATATCCGCCTGCTTATACCAGGCGAGATATTTGTCACAACTCACATTGCCTTCTTCTGGGGCCCAACTGGCAAAGTCTTTGTCAGATAGCGGGTGATACGGTCCTTTTTTTACCTCGAATAACACAGTGCCAGTTTCCAGCGCACAAACGGTATGCCAGGTATTAGCGGGTATTTCCACGCCGTAAACCGGTCCTGCACTGCATAACTCGACGCGACTTATTGTGGTGCCCGTATCATCAAAAGTTAATACAACTGCTCGTCCCTGAAGAATCACAAATAACTCCCATTTATCCGCTTCTAAATGACGGTGAGGACGTACATAGGTATCAGGCTCCATCGCGTTGCATAATCGTTGAACCGGATCTTCCAGTACAGGGTGCAGATTATAGTTCTTGCGCAGGCGCGGTAAGTTGGCCGCCTGTTCGGACAATTGTTGTAGCAAAGTCTGATCAATAATTTTCAGGCTATCGTTCATCAATAATTTAATCCATTGAGCAATAAGTGCTGAATATCCTCAATAGTAGATTATTTGCTACAGGAGGTCACGGGTAGGGCAAAGAGAAAACGGGCATCAAGCTATAATAGGAGGGATGATTTAGCTTGATGCCCGTGTGTAAGGACTGAACTGCTTTAATTGTTATTTGAATCTAAGGTGCTACCACCGGTGGTGTCATTCCATTAGGGAAAATATAGGCCACGATGTAAGCGATCGGCGCAATAACCACGAACAATGCGATCGCATAAAGGACAGCGAGTTTACCCATGCCTCGGCCTTTGGCGGCCGAACTTTATTGAAACGCGCTTAAGCGGACGGGCTTAAGTTATTGAAAGCGAAACAATAAAAACACACTGTTTTGCGATACGATGGGTGGATGTGGGCAACAAATGTTCAACTCAACATCTATTGCTAAGCTCATGACGGGTGGTATAAGTAGCGACCGGTATCGTGGCGGTGTTTAGAGTACGATAATGCTGCTCGCGCCAATGGCTACATTAATTCACCTTCTCTGATCACATTTTGCATATGCCAAATGCAACGCGGATTATCAGATCTAATCCTGCCCAAATATTCTCTATCGTTGTGAAAACGACAAACGGCAAATTGCCGTCTATATTCTTCGAATGAACACGAGACTCAACAAGGTTTCATTCGATATCTCAAGCGCGGTAGTGTTTGTCGTATCGTTCTTGCTTGGCGCCTATATTTTATATCAACTGCTGAAGTCATTTATTGCATTGATTTAGTGGCGCTGTGGCAAAACCTTTTTCAAGATCAGAACTACTTTGAGATTGTCGACAGGTAGTTTTTCCAGCTGCCCAGTTGGGAAATATCTTCGGCATTGTATGTTGCATATGCTTCACAAATAAATCCTGGTAACCAACGACCATCCACTATTTCTACTTTTCCAATTCCCAGCGGTGCGGGGATATTAGCGACGAAGCTACCGAATTCTTCTTTGGGTACCGTCCAAATCTCTACTTCAATTGCAGTGCCGTTGTCTTCATCACGTATTAAACCCGGGCGATACGGCGGCCCTCCTGGCAATGCATAGATACGATATTTTTTTGCAGTTTGTGTCTGTTCTAATAATGTTGCACCGCGTTCAGTGAGTTGCCAGTTCAATGGCAGGCCTTGCAAATGGGCGCCGCATACCACAACCGGAATCATATTGCGAAATGATATTTGGATTGTCGGACTGTCGGGTAGTGGTTCATCGATGGCGCCGAGACTTAAACCAAGGTGTTGTTGCCAGCGGTTGGCGATAGACAGCAGTTTGCGATCACTCATCGCAGAACCCACAAACGTGATGCCAAACGGAATGCCGTTATCGAGAAATCCAGCTGGTGCGGCGATGGAAGCGCAGTCCAGCAGGTTCATGAAATTGGTGTAGTAACCCAGGTTGCTGTTCAATTGGATGGGATCAGCTCGCACTTGCTCGATAGTATAAATGGTGCCAGCGGTGGGCGTGACCATGCAGTCAAGTTCGTTAAGAATATTATTCGCAAGCTTGCGATAATGTTGTAATTGGTATTCCGCCTTAAAATAATCGATAGCGGATTTATTTTCAGCGCTGCCAATGATGGTTTTTATTTCCGGCAGCAATTCATTCGGGTGATCACGTATCAGCCTCTCTATTGCAACATAGCGTTCAGCGACCCATGGCCCTTCATATAACAAACGGGCGGCATCCATAAAAGGTGTAAAATCTATTTCGCGAATCACAGCGCCCATGCTGGTCAGCCGGTTAATGCTGTCGAAAAATAATTGCTGAGCGGAGGCGTTGTCAAAAAAGTTTAACTGGTCTGGCTGGGGTACACCAATTACCAGGGGCTCAGCTGGAATACCATATTGGCGGTGATTATTATCAAACGTATTGGGGTGGGCATAATCGTCATTAAAATCATAAGCGTCAGCGACATTTAATACCGTGTTTGCATCATCAGTGGTAAGGGAAAAAATGCTGACACAATCAAGACTGCGGCAGGCTGGTACCACGCCGCTGGTGCTGAGTAAACCACGGGTAGGTTTAACGCCAACAAGGTTATTAAAAGCCGCTGGTACACGCCCGGAGCCCGCGGTGTCTGTGCCTAGTGAAAAAGATACTAAACCCAGTGCAACCGCGACAGCGGATCCAGAGCTCGAGCCACCGGAAATATAGTCTTTGTTAAACGCATTTTTACAGGAACCCCATGGCTTGGGAGAGCGTGTGCCCACCAGGCCGGTGGCAAACTGGTCCATGTTCGTTTTACCAATGGGAATGGCGCCAGCGTTTATTAATTGCTGCACCACGAACGCAGATTTGCTGGCTGTGTATGTATAAGCGGGGCAGGCGGCTGTAGTTGGAATACCGTGCAGGTCAATATTATCTTTAATTGCAAAAGGGATGCCGTATAGTGGCAATGAATCCGGTGAATGATCGGTCAGCTTATCTATATATGGCTGGATTTGTTCGTGACTAAGGCGTGTGATCCAGATGTTATGTCCTGCATAGCGCTCACAGCGCGTTAACACATAGTCAATGACTTTGTCAGGTGTCACGCGGCGTTGTCGATAGGCGTCCAATAATCCCTGAATGGTAATGTCCATGGCAAGTGCCTCTTATGGATTTATTTCCTGCAATACCAGCAGGACCTGACCGGCATTGACCTGGCTGCCTTCGTTTCGACTGATGGCGTAGATAGTGCCGGTATGCGGTGCGGTAATTTCAATTTCCATTTTCATGGATTCCAGAATCGCCAGGGTTTGGCCTTCGCTGACTTCATCGCCTTCCTTCACCAGTAATTGCCAGACACTGCCGGCCACCGGACTATCGACGGCAACACAGTTGCTGGGCAACGCTTCCTCTTCACCGGCTTCGCTGGTGAGATGCTGTTCCGATTCAAAATTGATTTGTCCTGATGCGATCCAGCGTTGTAATTCTTCGTCAAACGCCTGTCTTCGTTGCGCGGTGAACGCATTGATACTGTCCTGATTTTGCTCAACAAATGCATGATATTGCTGCAGGCTAAACGTGGTTGTTTCAATCTTGATGGAGTAGCGGCCTTTGGGAAAGTTCTGGCGAGCTTCTAGCAATTCCTCGGCGCTCACTTCGTAAAAGCGAATCTGATCAAAGAAACGCAATAGCCAGGGTTTGGCAAACTGTCTGGTTTGATGGTAGCGATTCCACATTTGAATAGTGCGGCCAATGAACTGATAACCCCCTGGGCCTTCCATGCCGTAGACGCACAAATAAGATCCGCCGATACCCACCGAGTTTTCCGCGGTCCAGGTACGCGCTGGATTATATTTTGTGGTCACCAGGCGATGGCGTGGATCAATGGGCGTGGCGACAGGTGCACCGAGATAGACATCGCCCAGTCCCATTACCAGGTAACTGGCACTAAACACAATGTCCTTGACTTGCTGGATGCTTTTCAGCCCATTGATGCGGCGAATGAATTCGATGTTGCTGGGACACCAGGGTGCATCCTTGCGTACCGACTGCATGTATTTTCTGATAGCTAACTGGCACGCCTTGTCATCCCAGCTCAGTGGTAAATGCACAATGCGTGCGGGAACTTCCAGGTGCTCGACATCCTGTAAGGCTTTTTCAGCAGTGGCGAGTATATTCAGCAGCTGATTCAGCGACAGGATCTGACTATCGTAGTGAATTTGCAGGGAGCGAATGCCCGGCGTGAACTCCAGCATCCCATCTGCGCGATTTTCCTCTAGCCAAAGCATCAGAGCATGAACCCGAAAACGCAGTTCGATATCCAGGACGAGCGGGCCATACTCGACTAACAAATATTTATCGCCAGAGGGGCGATAGACTACGCTCACGCCATTTTCTGCTTCGCTAATGGTTTTAACGATGGGTGTATCCGGCAATGAAGTGGTGTAGGTGTGTGTGACGGGCGCTAGTTGGTAAATGGATTGGTTCTGCGCACGCTCCAGTTTCACTGCATCATCAATGCTGATCGGGATGAAGCGAACTTTGTCGCCGGCCTTAAACTGACCCAGTTTCCACAGGTCTGCGCTAATTACTGTCGCAGGGCAGACGAAGCCACCCAGGGATGGTCCATCCGGACCAAGGATAACCGGCATATCACCGGTAAAATCTACCGTGCCAATGGCGTAAGCGTTGTCATGAATATTGGAAGGGTGCATTCCCGCTTCACCGCCATCGCTACGCGCCCATTCTGGTTTGGGTCCCACCAGACGAATGCCGGTTCGGCTGGAGTTGTAATGAATCTCCCAGTCGGTGTTAAAAAATGAATTAATATCTTTATCGGTAAAAAAGTCAGGCGCACCATGGGGACCATAGATAATCCGTAAATCCCAGTTGTGTTTTATTGTAGGTTGCAAGACTTTGGCGATCTGTTTTGGTGCGCTGGGACTATCGATGGGTGTTATATGCAGTACATCGCCGACGCGCAAAGCACGCCCTACATGTCCACCAAACTGACCAAGGGTGAAGGTGGACTTTGAGTCGAGATAATTTGGGCATTGAATACCATTTTTCAAAAGGAGATATGCACGGGCTCCGGCATTACTTGCCTTGCCGATTTTCAGTACTTGTCCGGCGTTCACATTAACAATTTGCCAAAAGCTGATGGGTTCATCATCCAGCGTTGCATGCATATCGGCGCCAGTGAGTACGATTTGCGTTGGGCAATTGAATTTCAGGGTAGGGCCGTTCAGGGTAATTTCCAGGCCCGCAGCAGATTCCGCGTTTTCCAGCAAACGATTTCCAAGCCGAAACGAATAACTGTCAAACGGGCCGGAAGGCGGCACGCCCACGTCCCAATAACCAACACGTCCTGGATAATCCTGAATGGTGGTCATGGTGCCGCTGCTAATGACATCGATAGTGTGCGGTGCAAAGGTGAATTCATTGAGATAGCGGGTATAAATTTGCCCCTTTTTGAATATTTCGGTTTTCAGAATATTGCGAACATAATCAATATTGGTTTCGACGCCATAAATACTTGTCTCAGCCAGCGTATCATCCAGCAGGTCTATTGCTGCCGCTCGGTTATCCGCAGTAGCAATAACTTTAGCCAGCATAGGATCAAAAAAAGGCGAGATTTCAATTCCGGTACTGATCCAGTGATCGATGCGCACGTTGGATTTATCCGGTAGTTGTACTTCGCTGAGTGGCCCGGCAGACGGTTGAAAATCCTTGTTGGGATCTTCAGCATAAACACGTGCCTGAATGGCATGGCCTTTGGGGACAAGTTGTGCCGCCAGGGCTTTAATGTCTCCCAACTCGTTGGCGGCTAACTTCACCATCCATTCCACCAGGTCTACACCATACACTTGCTCGGTAACGCCGTGTTCCACTTGCAGGCGGGTGTTGACTTCCAGAAAGTGAAATTGATTGGTTTGCTGGTCAAACACAAACTCTACAGTACCGGCGTTGCGGTAATTCACTGCGGATACCAGGCGTGTTGCAGTTTCGTAAAGCTGTTGGCGAATGTCACTGGGCAGGTTGGGTGCTGGTGTTTCTTCGATGACTTTCTGATTACGGCGTTGGGTAGAGCAGTCTCGTTCACCTAGTGCAACTGCGCTGCCTTTACCGTCGCCAAACACCTGTACTTCAATGTGCCGCGCGTATTCAATGAACTTTTCCAGGAACACGCCACTGTTGGAAAAATTGGCCTGGCCTAAACGACGCACACTTTCATAAGATTTTGTCAATTGCGCTTCATTCCAGCACAGTTGCATGCCAATGCCACCACCACCTGCGGTACTTTTCAACATCACGGGATAACCTATGCGTGTAGCTGCAGAGAGTGCTTCCTCGATGGATTCGAGCAGGTCTGTGCCGGGTAACAAGGGTACCTGGTTGTCCTGCGCCAGTTTTCTCGCCGTATGTTTTAATCCAAACGCATGCATTTGTTCAGCAGTGGGACCGATAAAGGCAATGCCTTCTGCTTCGCAGCGTTGCACAAACTCCGGATTTTCGCTTAAAAAACCATAGCCGGGATGCACTGCCTGTGCGCCGCTTTGTTGTATGATGTCAAACAGTTTGTCCTGGTCGAGATAGGTTTCCGAAACACGTCCTTCACCGAGGGTATAACTTTCATCCGCGTTTAATACGTGTAATGAGTCCGCGTCAGCATCGTTATATACCGCGATTGCCTCGATACCGAGGTTCTGCAGCGTGCGAATGATCCGGGTAGCGATGGCACCACGGTTGGCAATGAGAACTTTTTCAAACATGTTGTTTTGCGTTCAAAGTTACATCGGCAGGCCGTCCCGCCGTGGAACAGGAAATGTCGCAGGTCGTCCCGCGCATTTAAATATATAACTTATTCCAGGTGAAAAATCCTTAGTTCCATATTAATACTTCTATTGGAGTGGGATTGTAACCATTGCAGGGATTGTTCAATTGCGGGCAATTGGACACCAGCACAATGGTGTCCATGTGCGCCTTCATTTCCACATACTTGCCGGGCGCGGATATACCGTCTTCAAACGTCAGGCCACCGTCGGCAGTGATAGGAACATTCATGAAGAAATTAATATTATGGGTTATATCCCGCTTGCTCATGCCAAACTCTTCGTTTTCGGCAACGGCCAGCATCCAGCTGTCGCGACAGGCGTGCATGCATTTTTTTTCCAGGGCGTAACGAACGGTGTTGCTTTCCGTGGCGCAGGCGCCACCCAGCGTGTCATGGCGACCACAAGTGTCGGCTACAATTTCCAGCATGACGTTACCCTGATTGGATATCAGTTTTGTGCCCGCAGTTAAATAAACATTTCCCTGTTCACGAATGGTGTCCATAGCACTATAGCGTTCTGCTGGATCGTCGGCGTTGTAAAACAAAGTGTCCGCCGCCTGGTTACCTTCAAGATCCAGAATGCGAAAGGTTTGGCCTTTTTTGACCACTTTCATGAAATAATCGCCGGCCGGTACTGTTTCACGATACACGGCGTTGGCGGGAACCAGGCTGCTTTCTTTAATCATAATTTAAGCCTCCACACCCAGATGATAGATTTCATTATTTTTAAAACCACGCTGGTTTTCCGGGCGATAGTTTTTACAGTAATCATCATCCGTTACTGGCGCTGCTTTACGAATCTGGTATACGATGGGTTTTCTCGGGTAGTCGTCAGCGTTGTTGAGCGGGTGAGGGCAGGTGTGCAGCACTACCAGGGTATCCATTTCAAATCGTAATTCAATAAAGTCGCCTGCCTTGCTGTTGCCAGTCGCATAGCGCAGATTACCCGCTTCGTCGACTTCCACTTTGCTGAACAGATTAAGATTGGCTGCCATGTCCTCGATGCCAAGACCGTATTTAGCCAACTCTACCAGAAAACTATCATGGCCACTTTGATACCAGTCATTGTGGTAATCCTGGTAAGAATGTTCGCCCCATTTTTTGATGATCATTTCTCTGGTCAAGTTACCACACACTGTTTCATGCCAGCCAACACTGTCTTCCACAATCGAGCAGAAAATGCGACCCATGTCTGAATAAAGGCAATTGCCTCTGGTGAGTTTAAAGGTGTGCTGGCATTTCAAGGTATCAGGCGCATTGTAACGTTCTAGTAAATTTACCGGATTGTAAAACAGCATGCCGACATTGGCGCCACCTTCTTCATCGACTAAATGTAACGAGGTGCCACGACGCATTCTCAGTGACCAGTGGCAACCGCCGGCGATGCGGTCTTGATACAGAATAGTGTTATCAGTCATGTAGTACTCCCACTATGCTACGTGTTCCTTTTGACTCTGCCCGAGAGATTGATCAATCTCATTCAATGTGGCTTTATCACATTGTCCCACAGGAATATCATAGGTTATGGTGGCGCCATAAGCATTGGGTGCCTGGGGGTCGTGACGAATTTTATCGAATACCCACAGGCGTGTTCCCAGATAAAAGCCTTCTTTTAAATCATGAGTGATCATGAAGATGTTAACTTTGGTTTTGTTCCAGATATTGAGAATCAATTCGTGCATATCGGCACGAATACCAGGGTCCAGCGCGCCAAAGGGTTCGTCCAGCAATAAAACCCTGGGTTGTTTCATCAAGGCCTGAGCAATGGCCAAGCG
>Ga0209742_10000107_pt1 | contig 45598 bp, 32 predicted proteins | sample DeeMarSeWOR38_10_FD_187462 | JGI IMG/M metagenome (GOLD analysis project Ga0209742, IMG submission 187462) | Marine sediment microbial communities from White Oak River estuary, North Carolina - WOR-3-8_10 (SPAdes) (version 2) | ecosystem: Environmental > Aquatic > Marine > Intertidal zone >...
GGTGATTCAGATGTTTTCAACATTTATGAAGATTCTCACGGTAAGATATGGATTGGGACCTATGGTAACGGGTTAGATATGCTCGATCCGGAAACCGGGGTATTTGTACACTATAGAGTTAAGGATGGCCTTCCTAATAATGTGATTTATGGGATCTTGGAAGATGATCATGGATACCTGTGGTTGAGTACCAATTTAGGAATATCACGCTTTGATCCCTCAACAGAATCGTTCAAAAATTTTGATGTAAGTGATGGTCTTCAAGGCAATGAGTTCAATGTTGGAGCTTATCTAAAGAATGACAGAGGCGAATTTTTCTTTGGGGGAATCAATGGGTTAACATCATTTCATCCTGAGCACATTCAAGATATTACATATCTCCCTCCTGTAGTCTTGACCTCGATGAAACAAGGTGAAGAGGAAATTATTCCGAGTAATTCACAAGAAGCAATTGATGATGTAAATCTTTCCTGGTCTAATAACAACCTTGAATTTGAGTTTGTTGCATTAAACTACGCCAATCCAGAGAAAATTCAATATGCATATAAGCTCGATGGATTTGACAAGGATTGGAATTATATAGGTACCTCACGAATTGGGAGATATACAAATCTGCCTTCTGGGACATATACATTAAGGTTGAAGGGAACGAATAGTGATGGTGTATGGAACGAAGATGGAACTTCGGTATTAGTTAAAGTTGTCCCTCCGATATGGGAAACTTGGTGGTTTATAAGTATTGTGGTTCTTGTGGTGATATCAAGTGTGATCGGGGGATACCGATTACGCATCCGCTCAATTGAAGCGCGAAGCCAAGAATTGGAAAATCAAGTTATTGTGAGAACTGAAGAGATTGAAAGTCGCCGACTGGGATTAGAAGCCCTTTATCAGGCGGATGAAGTGATCGATCAATACCTTTCCCTCGAAAATAGGTTGCAAGCCTTAGTTGACGTTTCCATCGAAATATTGAACGCAGATAAAAGCTCAATATTTTGTTGGGATGAAGAACAACAGAAATTTACTATAACGGTTGCGCGCGGTTTTGAGTTTGAGACGATTCATGCAATCGTATTTCGTAATGGTGAAGGGTTAATTGGCCAGGCAGCCGAGAATGGGGAGCTATTGATCGTTGATGATGGGTTCAGGGAACTTCGCAAAGATAAGGTGAATGAGGAATTTGATGAATTGGTTTTAAAGGAGGGGATTCGTTCGTATATGTTCTTACCCATCAAGTTTGGCAATGAAACATTCGGATTGTTTAACGTGAATTTTTCTAAACCCAATGCAATTGGTGAGGAAGAACAGCGCTTGTTCCTGGCGCTTACGCAACGCGCCGCCTTATCAATCCAAAATGCTCAATTGTTTTCGCAACTGCGAGATCTCGCTATAATGGATGAACGCAGCCGATTGGCTCGTGATCTCCATGACAGCGCGAAGCAAAAAGCATTCGCAGCATTAGCCCAACTGGGTGCCGCAACTGCCATGATAGATAATCATCCGAATGCTGCTAAAAATCATGTTTCAGAAGCAGAACAACTTGTTTATGAAGTCCTACAAGAAATGATCATATTGATCCAGGAAATGTACCCTGTCTCATTAAGAGAAAAAGGACTTGCATCAACAGTCAGGGAATATGTCTTTGATTGGGAGCATCAATGCCAGGTCGAAGTTGAGTTGAAAATTGAAAACGAACGAAAATTACCTCTTGAGATTGAGCAGGCTCTATATCGTGTGATTCAAGAATCTCTGGCGAATATTGCTCGACACAGTCAGGCGAGGAATGTATCTCTCTCGCTAATCTACGACACCGAAGATGTAAATTTGGTTGTTTCTGATAATGGAGTGGGCTTTGAATTCGATCAAAGGACAACTGGTTTTGGAATTCGCTCAATGCATGAACGGATAGAGATGATAAAGGGAGAGTTGAAAATTGAAAGCAATCTTGGAACCGGTACCCGTATATTAGTGAAAGTACCTGTTAAGATATCTCCAAATTAATTTTCTTACCATAATCGAGGAGAAATCCATGTCGGATAAAATATCGATATTAATTGTTGATGATCATGAAGTTGTATGTCAGGGGGTGCGTGCTTATCTTGAAACATTGCCAGATTTCGATGTGATCGGTGAAGCTTATTCAGGTGAAGATGCGATTGAATTGGTTAAGCAGTATGTCCCAGACGTGGTTCTTATGGACCTGATCTTACCTGGAATGGATGGCATCGAAACAACACGGGTAGTGAAAAATTTAAGTCCTCGAACCCAAGTTGTTGTCTTGACTTCTTTTCATGAAGATTCACTTATCTTTCCAGCTTTAAAAGCTGGTGCAATCTCATATATCCTAAAGGATATGAAGATGAACAAATTGGCTGAAGCAGTTCGTAAAGCCCATAACGGTGAGGTCATTCTTCATCCAAGAGTGGCAGCACGGGTATTGCAGAATATCAGGAAAGAAGACCAAGCTGAGAATGAAATTTATACTGAATTAACTGAACGCGAGTTAGAGGTACTGAAATTAATTGCCAACGGCTATCCAAACAGCCAGATCGCTGAAGAACTGGTGATCAGCGAAAATACTGTTAAGGGCCATGTTAGTAACATCTTAAGTAAGTTACATCTCGCAGATCGTACTCAAGCTGCAGTTTTCGCCTGGCAGAAAGGCATTGTTCAAAGAGATTCACCTCAATAAAATAGCAGCTCATTTTGTTTTACTATTTCCACAAATACCCTTTCCAGTTCTCCAATTTGGAAAGGGTTATATTATTTCGTAGGAAAAGATTGTCGTTCTAGTGAGATTAAGCATGGATGGACTTAAAAACCCCTCTAAAGTATGGTACAAAACCGTTCTTTTGGGTAATGTGCTCCGCTTGAAACAATGTAATGTTAATATAGAATCAAGTGAGATCATTCATGCTCTGTAGTGTCTAGAAAAAAGTCGAGCACAATCAATTTTTGTGGCTAACTTTCGTGCAGCGGTATTGGTCTTCTGAGATCGAAATTACGGGAATCCTTTACAGAAATTGTGATTTTTCCTCTTTGAAAATGTGATTCATTGGTAATTATGTGTGGTTCATGAGGAACTGATTCACTGATGATGTCTTTAACAATTACTCATCCTGGGTTCCGAATAGGTGGGTTTAGTGAATAAAGATATTCGAGTACTGATTGTGGACAACCATGCATTTATGAGAGATGGATTGCGGGCTTATCTCTCATCACATGATGAATTTATTGTTGTAGGATCAGCTGCTTCTGGAGAAGAGGCTATTGATCTTGTGAAGAAATATTTACCAGAAGTTGTCTTAATGGAAATAATATTTACAGGTATGAATGGGACTGAGGTTATTAAGCATATCAAATTGAAAAATCCGAAGACGCAAGTTGTTGTGCTGACTAATTCAAATGATGAAAAAAAGATTCTTTCTGCGTTCAAAGCTGGAGCAACTACCATTCTTTTTAAAGATGTAAAAATGGAAAAATTGGTTGATGCAATCCGTGATTCGGCGATGGGTGAACCGACGATACATCCACGGGTTGCATTTCTTATATTGGAAAAACTTTCTCCACGAAATGGAGCATGCAAAGTTCTTGGATTGGAATTATCGACTGATGATATTGCGATGCTTAATTTGATTGCAAAGGGTTTCTCGAATAGAAAGATCGCAGATGAATTATCGATTGACGAAAATGAAGTTAATAATCAGGAACTTGAGATATTAAGAAAATTGCGAAACGCTAATCCAACCCATGTGAGACAAGACAGCTTAATAGAAAATACCAGGAGTTAAATTCCTTTTTTTTATTTAGAAGATTCAGCACCTTTTATCGTTATCGGAAAAATTAAATTGCTGATTCACCCATTTTGATTCCAATACTAAAATTCAAGACGGTCCATACCATAATTTAAATAGGATTTGCAACGCTTAATTTAATCATGATTTACATAAGCGGTTTGCTGTCATAAATTACAATGTATCCCATGGTTAGAGGAAACACACTGTCAATATCTAAAAATTAATTATATTCGCATAGCCATTTCCCAACATGTTCTATGGTGGAATTAAGGTAGGATGCTATGGATAATGAAGATTTCGAAACATTCCTGAAACGAGGTGGAAGGTCTCCAAATGCAATAAAGCGCTGTGTTAAATACATATCTGAGTTTGAAGCTTATTTAGAAGTACATAGTGATGGGAAACAATTGACAGAAGTAGAAGACCAGGATTTGATCAATTTCGTTGACTGGCTAGAATCAAAATCAGGCTCAAGTGGAAAAGGATATCTTTGGGCAATACGTTATTATTACGATTTCATTTCAAATGATGAGATTAAATATTTAGCAACAACATTGCGTGAAATGAAAATCGATCGAGCTCCATTCTCTCTTAAAGGTTTTATAAGTGTGAATCCCGAATATGTTGATCGATTGGCTGAGATCGGTATAAAAAATGTTAATCAGATGTTGGAGTCAGGTTCAATCGATCAAGATCGGGAACATTTATCGAATAAAACTGGTATCCCAAAAAGTGTGATTCTCGAGTTTGTAAAATTATCTGATCTTGCGCGAATTCCAGGTATTAAAGGAATCCGTGCTAGGTTATACTATGATGCCGGAATTGATACTGTGGAGAAAATGGCTGCCTGGGAACCAGAGAAGCTAGTCGACAAGATTGTAGAATTCGTTGCCGAGACCGGTTTTGATGGGGTCCCAATACTTCCCGCGGAAGCAAGATTTACGATAAACAAGGCAAAAAAACTACCAAAGATTGTGCAATATTGAAATTTCTGATTAGAATTAGAAAATCACGGATAACCGCTCTGAGGAGGTCATCCAGTGTTTGATATCACCAATATTGAAGAAATCCTTGAAAATGTACGTCAAGCCCTGACCGATGAAGATTGGGATCGTGCAGTGGAATTGGTAGAGGCATTACGACCACCTGACCAGGCTGATGTATTTGAAGAACTTCCACCAGATACTCAATCTCAATTATTGCCGCTTTTAAATCCTGAGGATTCTGCAAATATACTCGAAGAATTGGATGATGAAAACGCCATAGAAGTTGCCGAGCGTCTAGAAACAGATGATCTCTCCCGGATCATTAATGAGATGGAACCGGATGAAGCTGCAGATCTCTTGGGAGATATGGCACCAGATATGGCAGCTATTGCACTATCGAGCATTGAAGATGCCGCAGATATTCTACCTTTACTAGAATATCATGATGATACCGCCGGGGGACTGATGACTTCAGCCGAGGTTGTGCTTCACAAAGATATTTCCGCAGCTGAAGCAATTTCTCATATTCGCACTGTTTTGCCCGATGCAGAAACCGTATATTACTTGTTCGTGGTCGATGATGAAGTCAAATTAGTCGGTGTAGTATCACTCCTTCAAGTGGTCATGGCTGATTCTCATTCTAGAATCATTGAATTTATGAACCCTGAAGTGATCTCTATAAACTTTGATACCGATAAAGAAGACACAGCAAGATTGATGGCTCGTTATGATCTCTTAGCACTACCTGTTATAGACGATGAAAATCATTTATTGGGTGTGATAACTCATGATGATATGGTGGCTGTATTGGAAGAAGAAGAGACAGAAGATATTTATCGCTTAGGCGGTGTGCCCGATGAGCGAATCTCAATTGCCGTATCCCCCGGGTCCCAGCTCAGATCACGCTTGCCTTGGCTCGTATTAAACCTGGGTACAGCAATGATATCAGTAGTGGTGCTAAGTTTTTTTGAAGATACGATTGCTCAATTGGCAGTATTGGCGATCTTCTTTCCTATCGTCGCCGGTGTAAGTGGTAGTGCAGGAACGCAAACACTTACAATTACTGTCCGTGGATTAGCCTTGGGAGAAGTCAGTCCTCGAAATGGACTCGCTGCCCTTACCCGAGAGTTGTTAATCGGTTTAGCTAATGGTTTGGTGTTGGGGATTCTTGTAGGCTTGATTGCCCTGGTTTGGAAAGGGACACCCCTCTTGGGTTTGGTAGTAGGAGTTGCCACATTGTTGAATTTGATCGCGGCTGGCTTTGCTGGAGTGATTGTTCCCCTTGGTATGTACATTGTCAAGATAGATCCAGCCTTAGCTTCCCCTGTTTTGGTGACAACAATAACAGATACGCTTGGCTATTTAATTTACTTGACAATTGCAACGGTGGTTTTGATCGGACTGTTTTGATGTGATTGATCTGGCAAAAAAGATCTGCTGCGAGGATATCTAAAAGCACACCCCTCTGAAGTATCCCCCAAAATCATTCTAAAGACTCGTGTAAGAATTTGCCACATCAAGTAGGATTATATCGGAGCATTGCTTCTTGTCTTTGAGATGGCTCCAAAATGAGAACAAGAGCATGAAATATAAACTTCAATGGTTCATCTGAATGACTTATTTCAAAGGAATTTAATTGAGGAATGTGCATAAATAGTAATGACCCGATATAGGATGGCATCAGATGCTTACATTTGATTTATCACCAATGATGAATAGGAAAAAATCAAATCATCTTGTAGTCTAAAGTTCATAGTTCAGCTGTCCATTTCAGTAATTGGCGAGAAAAAAAGTGTTTATATGAATTATGCACACCCCTCGTTTAATTAGTGTTACAAAGTTCTTTTCATAGGGTAAGGGAGTATTTAATGAGAAAGCTTTGGCTTGCTGTATCTCACGAATACATAAAAACAGTTCGTCAAAAAACCTATTTGTTGGCATTGTTTAGCCTGCCGTTATTTATCGCTCTTATGGCCGTTGTCGGCATCTTTATGAGTTCCCAAAATAAAAATTCATCTCCAATTGGTTATGTTGACCACTCTGGATTGTTCGACAATCCAATTGCTGTAGAAAGATTATCGGGTGATTTGCCGGTTGAATTCATTCCATTTTCTAAAGAATCTAACGCTCGAACAGCAATTGAATCTGGTGAAATTCAGGCTTACTTCATACTGCCGATTGATTATCCTGAGAACAATAATATTGAATTAATATATTTCGAAGAGCTAGGTGAGAAACCTATCAGGGATATTTATGACTTTCTTCAATTCAATGTGTTGAAGCCTTATGAAGAAGAAATTCGTATTCGTGCAGCTATTGGTCATGATGTGACGATCCGGACAGCTGATGGAACCAGGGAGTTCCCCGAAAATGGGCCAACTCTAAATATGTTTCTTCCATTAATCATCAGTTTTTCTTTTATTATGTTGTTGTTGATAGGTTCGGGATACTTGGTAGGAGGGTTTCTAGAGGAAAAATCAAATCGAACGATTGAATTGATGGTTACTTCACTTTCACCAGCTCAACTTGTGATGAGCAAGTTGTTGAATATGATCGCTTTAGGTTTCACAATGATGGCAACCTGGATTATCGTTGGAGTTGTTGCATATTTTATTGGTGCAAATATCCTTAACCTGGATTGGATTCAAATTCAAGGGTTAAATTGGAGAGATGTTCTGAGCATAATTTTGGTAGCAATACCCTCATATATCATTGCTGCTGCATTAATGTTCTCAATTGGTCTACTATTTGGTGGGCATCAGGAAGCTGAATCTATTGGTCCAATTTTCTTCTTAATTGCTTTCATTCCTTTGTGGTTCGCTGTCCCCATCGCAAATGATTTAAATGGCTCGCTTGCGATAATCTTATCCATTTTGCCTATCACCTCACTCTTGACCATTGGCTTTCGGACAATATTCATGCAAATCCCCCTCTGGCAGATATTATTGAGCTCCATAATCCATGTTCTGTGTGTATTGGCAGTGTTATGGTTGGCAGTCCGCACTTTTCGGATCGGATTATTGCGATATGGCAAACGCATTCGTATTGATGAGTTAATTTACCGCCAAAGAGAAGTTATTGGTGCGGAGGCATGATGAATAAAACACTTGAGATCCTGCGCTATGAGATCGTAAGCGCGTTCAAAAGACCTTCATATCTATTACTTGCCTTCGGTATCCCTATATTTGCCGTGATTGCGGTCCTTGTGTTCTCATTTGTCAAAAGTAATCAATCCAGGAGTGCGATTTCTGAATCTGACCAGAATAATGTGAGTTTAAAGACCGAAGGGTATATGGATTATTCAGGAATAATCGAAGGAATTCCGAAAGATTTGCCAGAAAATATATTAATCTCATTTTCAAATGAGTCTGAAGCGCAATCAGCATTAAACAGTGGGAAAATTGCAGGGTATTACATTATCCCTGCGGACTACATCGAATCGGGGAAGTTGATATATATCCATCCTACGAGTAATCCGATCTCAGAAGGGGGGCAGGATTGGATAATGCGATGGACATTATTAGTGAATATGGTTGATGGAGATGCAAAGCTTGCCTCAAATGTATGGAATCCAGCAAGCTTCAAAAAACGTAATCTCAATTTAGAGGGATCCAACACTTCCGGCGGTTCTGGCGATTGTGTCTCACCAGGTTTTGGATGTGAATCAAATCTACTCCTACAGATGTTACCTCTAGTGCTCATGCTTGTAATCTATATTTCTATAGTTTCAGGAGGGAGCTACCTTCTTCGATTAATCAGTAGTGAAAAGGATTCAAGAGTCATGGAACTATTAATCCTTTCTGCCTCACCTCACCAGTTATTGACGGGAAAGATATTAAGTTATTGTCTTTTGGGCTTGCTGCAGGTGACGACATGGTTTGGAGCAGTTTTTCTGATTTTTAGGATCGGTGGAACAACATTAAATATACCAAAAGGATTTTCATTGCCTATCTCAATTTTAGTTTGGGGAATAATTTTCTACTTATTAGGATTTGCCGTTTATGCGAGTTTGATGGCTGGTGCAGGAGCGCTCACCCCAAAACTAAGCCAATACACTTCAGTGTATTTTATTGTCTCAATACCATTGTTCGTGAGTTATTTTTTCTCGCTGATGTTGCTTGGAAGACCCCATTCTCTATTAGCAATTGGATTGAGCATCTTTCCCTTGTCAGCCCCTGTAATGATGATCACCCGATTAACTGTTGGAGGCGTTCCTGCTTGGCAACCAATGATTTCTGCTGTATTGACGCTTGTGATGGCTATCTTGATTGTGCGATTTATCGCCAAGGTGTTTCACGCACAAATACTTCTCTCGGGTCAACCATTTTCAGTTTCTAGGTATTTTAAAGCCATGATGCGGACTACCTAATTCGTAATTGAATCCTGTCGGAATAATCTGGTTCGCATTAAAATTGGGAATATGGAACAACACCAAAAAAATAATTCACTGAAAAAGCTTTGAAAATTTTGAGGCAATGATAGATAAAGATTTCAACTGGAACCATTACTTCCAAAGAAGGAGCATTTGATGAATCCGGTAGAGGTATCTCATATATCCAAGTCGTTTGGAAGCACACAAGCTGTTCGGAATGTGTCTTTTGAAGTGGCACAAGGAGAGATCTTTGGTTTACTAGGTCCTAATGGAGCTGGAAAAACAACAACCATACGCGTTATGTTGGATATATTTAAGCCGGATAGCGGAACGGTTTCTATGCTTGGTGGACCGATGAATGAAGAAAAGAAGGATCACATTGGCTATATGCCTGAAGAGCGTGGCTTGTATCAAGACATTACTCTAGAGAGATGTTTAGTTTATCTGGCCACACTCAAAGGACTTTCAGCAAATGAAGCGCGCAATCGGTTGCAAGATCAACTTGAAAGATTTGATTTGTTGCCCCATAAAAATAAAAAGATTAAAGAATTAAGTAAAGGTATGCAGCAAAAGGCACAGATCATCGCCGCAATATTGCATAAGCCAAAATTAATTATTATTGATGAACCATTTACATCTCTTGATCCTATAAACACACAATTGGTGAAAGATTTAATGCGAGAACTTCATTCACAAGGAGTAACATTAATTATGTCTACCCACCAGATGCACCAGGTGGAGGAATTGTGCGATCGCATATTGCTCATCGATGAAGGATCGAACGTTCTTTATGGAAATCTGAATCAGATCCGTAGAGAGTATGCTGGGAATGCAGTGCTGATACGAGCTGATAGGGAGATTCCAAATCTTCCTGTTGTAGAAAAAACTGTCCACCACAATAGTGCCACCAAATTGATTCTCACTGAAGGTTCAACTCCTCAAGATGTGTTAAATGAATTGGTAGCTCAAGACGTACATATTGAGAAGTTCGAAATTGCGCTTCCCAATCTGGATGAAATCTTTATCAAGGTAGTGAAAGAAGGCAATCAATCACTGTGAGGCAAGGGTTAATGGAACATCAGTGTGAAAATATAATTGTGATAATACAATGTAAATTGCCACCAAAAAATCTCCCAAGGAGAAATTGTTGCCAGATTTGAGAATCATGGAATAATTTTGGGATTAGGAATCTGGCAGTTTATTCGCATAGACATTTGTTAACTTGGATTAATAATAATTCATTAGGGACAAATTCTTACTTGAAAACCTCGCACATTCTGGTGGGATTTTTAGTTCTTTCATCAACTGACGTAATTCACCCTTAAAGCTTTACGACAGCCGAAATCGAGAACATCATGTTAAAACTCTTCGTATCGTTCCACATCAAATACAAAAATCGTGGCACCACCAACATCTACTGGAATGGGGCTAGGTAAGGTAATTGTTTCACTTTCTATTGGTAGGGAGAGGTAATCAACCCTCTTCTTGCAGCTATTACTTAATGCCTCAACAGCTAAACTCTCCTGCCCTTTGGAAAGACCGATCAATAATGTTAGATTACGGCGCCCTAAAAATCCACCAGAACTAGGCAAATGAGTGACCGAAAACCCTAGCTTGGTCAAAGCACTTAAAGCATTTTCCAAATCACGTTCTTGAATGATGGCTGAGAGCAACCTGTCAACTTGGGGATAATCTCCAGATTGAATACGAAGCATATCCGACCAACTAGTGATATCGCTGGTGAGAGCTGCGTCAACCTCCGCAACCAGCTGGTTATATATTTCATTACTGATAATGCCATCTTTCAATAACGTACTTAGAGTACTACGTTGAGCCTGTAAGGATTCACGGCGTGCATCTTCCAACTCTTCTTCTTCAAGTTCTGGATATTCTTGGAGGACTTCCCTGGTAGCATCAACTAGTGCTTGATTGTGTTGAGCCATTGCTGGTGAGATCGTCTGCCAGGTGTGTTCAGAAATCAATCCATTCTGACGCATGTGAGCCAAGTGATCATAAGAGGCACGTGTGGCAACCGCACGCGCATGACGCCGCTCGTATTCCTCTTTAATTGCGCCGCGCTCAGCAATTATTCCCAGGCGGCGTACAAAAGGGCCAACAGTGAGACCTTGTGCCAACAAGGTGAAAATAACAACACCAAAGGTCATGACTTGAAGCTGAGAGCGTACTTCTCCAAAAGCCAACGGTACGCTTAATACCAATGCAAGCGAAATTGCTCCTCTTAACCCCCCCCAGTTAAGCACATGCTGCCACCTGAGAGGGATATCGCGTCCAACCCAAGCCAATCCGTAGATGGTTACCGCGCGGGCGATTAGTACCGCGATAATGGCAATAGCGATCACTTGCCATGAATCGAATAAAGAAGAAAGCTCAATCTGCAAACCGATCAGCAAGAATATGAAAGAGTTTGCTAGAAAGGAGACATATTCCCAAAAAATGAATAAGACATTTTTTGTTGTTGGTGACATTCCGGCGGGTCCTGTGTTACCTGCTACCAGGCCTGCCCCAACGACTGCAAGGATTCCACTGACATGGAACGCTTCTTCAGCGATAAGAAAAGAACCGTAAGCTAAAATTGTTGTTAAGGTGATCTCAATTAGATAATCATCGATGCGGTTGATAAGCTCTGATATCAGCGACCCCAGGATTAATCCGACTACAATACCGCCACCAGCGATCCGGATAAAATCCAGTACACTGGTGAGGAGATTGAATTCTGTGCTAGTGATCGCGATAGATATGACCAAGCCGAATAGAACAACCGAGGTGCCATCATTGAGTAAGCTCTCTCCTTCGAGTAAAACTTCCAATCTCTTGGGAACACCTATCGTCCGAAAAAGTGCGATCACTGCGACAGGATCGATTGCAGCGACAATGGCTCCAAAAACCAGAGCAAATATGATTGGAATTCCAGTCCCCACACTGACCAGGGCACCCACTATCGCCATTGTCAGAATGACACCAGGAACTGCAAATGTTAAAATCGGGACAATGTCTCTGCGCAAATCATTAATGTTGAGGTGGAAAGCAGCTTCAAAAATTAGTGGTGGGACCAATAAACCGAAAATCAGATTAGGTGAAATGTTTATATCGACTTGGGGAATCAGCGTGAGCAGTAAACCAATAACCACTAGTCCCAATGTATAGGGGACTCGCAACCATCGTGCAGCGATACCTACCAATGTTGCTATAAATAATAAGATAATGACAATTTCTTCTATCAGTATGATTGAATCTTCCCCCTCAAGCAATTCAGTCCCTTCAAAAATATCGTTTTCAATTACTTGATCAGTTTGTTCTGAAGGAACCTGCTCAGCTTCTTGCGAGATGGGGCCAAAACTAATAGATGTGCAGCTTGTTAATAAGCTGACCATTGTTAGTGCCACAAAAACTATCAGAGAAATTCGATAGGGATAAATATATTTGTTGAACATATCATTCCAATACCACAATTCGCGGCTCTGGATCCTCGATTGTGATAACTTGACCATCAGGGAATACAACCTGGGTTTTTTCTGTGCTCCGTAATATTGTTAGACCGCGATATTTTACTGTAACAGGCCAAGGAAAAGGATTTATTCCTGCCAGACCAACCTTTTGGGGTGAAATTAAACGTACTCCTAGTACATCCAAGAATAAACCCAACGGAGCTAAACCCCATAATGTATTATATTCACCAAATCCCTTACCTGTGGTTACATCGTAGTATTGTCTAAAATCACCTTGTTGTTTGAGATTCAGGATTATGGCATCCATAATCCTGGTGACTAATTCAGCGGATTCTTCTCTATAGCCATACGATAATAATCCTTCACTGATTAAAGTACACCAAGGAAGATATGCAGCCTGACAGGAATTGATGTCTTGGTATTTATCGAAATCTGGACAGGAAGGCATGCCATGAGCTCTCCAGTACATCTGTGTGTTAGTGATTGTATTTCTAATCAGAGATCGAGCGCGTTGATTTGATGGGATCCCCGCCCACAATGGTAATAGGGTAGTTATATCACGCTGTGCTAAGCCTACACTTGAGATACTTAAATAGTCATCGCGCTCTAACCCGGATACTTCGATATATTCGATCTCCGCGTATGTTTTTTCACTAGTTGTGGTTCCCCATCCTGGAAACCAAAGAATTCGATCAGACCCAATTCGTTCCACTCTATGTTGACCGGATTGGCTGACTCCGTGAATTATAATTTGTGGTTTTCTGGTGGATTCCTGACTGGCTTTTATCCTGATCACCAAGCGTTGAGGCTTCGAGAACTTTTCATTGACATAGATAGATCCTGAACCTGTTAGATCCCCAATAATTTGTTGTTCTGAGGCGATATGAGTGTCTCTGTCCCAGTACATATAAGTACTAGCTTGCTCATTCCAGGCTGCTTCAACAGCTGTATGCAGATTTTCAGCTCTTTTCTCCAAATTAGGGATTTGGTTTTTGAGATTCAAGGTTTTGGCAATTCGGATTAGAACTTGGCACTCTTGATAGAGGAAAGCACACAAGGAGGGGCTCTCTACTGTCGATATGTCAATTCCCTGTGCCCATGGTTGCCACCTGGAAAATAAGGGGTGATCCTCGAAACCAGCTTGAATAGGGTGATCCCACTCAGGTAAGCCATCTTCATCTCGGTCATGCTGGGGAGTAAACCAGGATAAAAAGAATTCTAACAATTGCGGGAAGATCCTTCGAAGGAATTCCTTGTCTTCATTGACTTGGTATATTCTCCAGGCTAAGCTAGTAAGAATAGGTGTTGCCAGCCGGTTGGATAATTGTCCTCCCAGGCCTGGTTTCCAATCAATTTCTCCCCCATCATTTTTTCTCTCTAAGAAGTTGAGTAGTAATCCTTCACAATACTCGGAAGCGGATGGAAGGATTAAGCTGGAAAGATAATAAGAGTCTAGAGGTGTCTGACCACTCCATTGCAAACCATAATCACTGCCATCAAGACTATGGGAATATCCGTTGTCTGGATTACGAGTCGAGACAAATGAGATCTCTGAAAGATGAGCTGTTGGGCTCATCAATAATCCTAGCGCTTTGTTTTGAGTTAAAGCAAATGCATTATCCCAATCCTTGTCTCCTGTGTGGATTTCTACCTGTCCGGAATTTTGTAGTTCAATGCGAGCAATCTCAGCTTCCCAATTGCAAGTTGCAAGTTTCCTGGCTTGCTTAAAAGATTCTTCTTCCGATCTAAGGGCAGCTTGACACCAAACGAATTGTCGAGATTTTTCTGGTGGAAGGTCCAACCCAAATACGAGGGCCGGATAAGGGCTATCGATCGTATATGCACCGCCGGTGATGAATGCGACGGGAAATAAATCTCCAGAAGATCCGACAAGAATTGGTACGTCTTCGATCACACTGGGTGACATTCGGTGATCACCCTTCCCTGGTTGCAACATCGCGACCCATTCGAATCGAATTTGTCTGTTACGAGAGCTAGAGTTTTTTATTCGTATCCTTCCTGCAATTATGTTAGACCCAGGCACCCAATACTCAGATGTTACATTGATCTCTTCAACTGGTGAATAAGAGATCTTGAAGAAATTTGGGAATAAGCAACGAATTATGGTTTTTTTTGAAAACTTATTTGGATCTGAAATAGAAACTTGAGACTCGATGAATCGTGGAAAAAGGCGCACTTTTTGCGCGCGTAATCCATATGTGGTCTCAAGTGCTAATGCTGGAGGCTCACCGTTTTTAAGCCTAAGCTCCCAAATCTGATCATCGATATAATTTGTGGTCGATAATCTTGCATCAGCAGCAATTGTCAGGGAGATGGGATCTTCTGTATCTAGGTTGATTTCTCGCATCAAATCTTAATATCTGTAATTACCTTCATTTACATAATTGGTCAATTCAGTGACGCTTAATCGGTCAATGCCTAATTTATTGAGCGTTCGTCCTCGACGCCAGTAGTCAGTTCTGTGGATAATACAAGCTAAGCGAATTATGCTCTCCATACCGCGAACGGAGACTCCATACCGCTGAGCCATAGAAGCAATTGGAACCAGACTCATGGGCACATCTTCGAATATGTAACGGTGATTAAGCGTGATGGGAGCTTTAATTCCGTAATATCCAGGTTGGTTATGGATCGCTTCGTAAAGGTCTTCACCTGAAGTTGTATACGCCATTTGAAGCCAATCCATTGCAGTTTGAGCGCGAATTCCCAACGCCGAAGCTACAGTTACCCGTTCTCTGTCCAGAACTTCCAGCAAACGAGCAACTGATGGTGTGACTCCATCTATGTAGAACTGGAAATCTCCATGAGTTGACTCGATCCAACCTGCATTGAGCAAAGTCAGTGCAGGATGAAAAATGGCTCCCATATTGTTCAACCCGGTATGTAAAACATTAATTCCATCAATAAATTGGGGATATGCAGGATGAATCACATCGAGGACTTGAGTCGTGCAATTACTTGGTAGTGAGGCTAAGGGAACAGCTTCTTTGATGCGGAATATACGTGCTTGGGCAGGTCCATCTGAACGACTTGCATAAATGAACGTCTCTGCTTCTGAAATAATGACGTCTTTTTCACATCCCATATCGACAATTATCTTTTTGAATTCTATAGCTCCGCAGGTACGACCTGGGTGCAAAACTACAATTTGACCATCACGTAAAAATGGAGCAGTGGCGCGAGCTACATCCGCATGAGCTGATGATGGCACAACCACCATGATTACATCAGTATCCGATATCGCTTTTTCAATATCCGATGTGACAATATTCAATTCCCCAAAACCATGTGGTCCACCATCATTGCTTTCTAATTCAATTCCGCCACGAGCTTTGATGGCTGCAACGTGTTCTGGTGACCGATTGTACAGATTAACTTGAAATCCTTTTAATGCCAGGTGAGCTGCCATCGCTTTACCCCCGTTCCCTGCGCCAATCACCGCATAGCGCGTTGATGTATTCATGTGTTTTCCTTTCGCATGGATCAATCTGCGATCAATTGTTGAATGGATCGTAATCGTTGCTCTTCTGTTAATGGATGGCCAGTATTATCAATCGCTTGACAAGATCCTTCAATTATCCTAGTTTCTATCATACCTCGGGCAAATTTATTATTTCTGAGCTGAGGTGCATCGAGAATTCCTACGGCAACAGCTTTGGCCAAATTATCAGGATCTGTTAAGGGATCGGTTATGGATGGTTCAGCGAGATCATGGATCACTTGGAGAGTAAACTTAGCTTCGGAAATTAGATGTTTAGTACGTTCTTTTATAACAGGATCAGTGCGCATGTCCGGTTGACCTGTCAGTGCGTTATCAATTGCCCGCTTGGCAAGCTTACTCGCCTCCAATATATCGCTGGCAGTCGCAGCATGATCAGCTTCTGTATGTCCAACGATGTGAATGATATGCGGATGGATGGTCATTTGTAAATAAATGCTTGCTACTAAATGGGCTCTTGCGGCATCGATATCGAGAGGATAACTTAGTAAGCCAGTCCTTGTTTGGCGCCAAATTCGAAAATCCTCATCTGCTAAAGGGGATATCAGCTCAAGGATGGCAAGCATCTTTGCTAGGTCCATTGCATCACTCAATCCTGGCGGGCTATTGAACATCAATTGGGCGATGTAGTCATTAACACCGAATGCTTTCGCATTATAGGCGGATAAGTATGCTGTAACTATGAACATGACATCTGGAGCATCACGCATTCCCCAATGATGAGGCTCGTTAAGTTCAACAGGGATATTCCTTTTTCCGTACCAGTGCATAACCTTTTGGTGTTGTCGAATAGATCCAGAGAGATCCCAAGGTCCGCGACCATCCATTTGATTAAACCAAAATAGTGGAATTGCGCACCAGGCTATTCGGATGGTATCTACATATACTTGGGCGAGCCGGAGGAAATCGTCAGTCCCAGAGTAAGTACGCATTAGGGGGTAATTTCCGCGTCGACTCGCAGAAAAGAGCTTTCGATAATCTTCAACTGATCGGACCGGTACACCACCTGCACCTCGTCGACGGGGGTCCTGTCGCTCTGGATGGAAAAAATTTTCCTGAGCATCTTGATCGATCCCCAATGAGATCACATCAATAGCTTTAGCTGCAGCAATTTCAGATATTCCTTGTAGAGTTGCATTCATGGTGGGGAGGCCGAAATGGTGGCGAAGCAATGGAAAAGGATTTTTCCAATCGATTCTCTCAATTGTTGTTTGTGGAAAATCGGATTCACTTGGAGAAGATGGAGTTTGACCCTTAAGATAAGCCAGCACATTTTCAGCTGGTTCTCCACCCTCAAAAGTTTTTTCAAAAAACCCCATCGCTTTTGCTCTATCTGCTAACGGAGGGGTGCCTCCGAAAGCGAAACGCACCCCTTTATTCCTCAGATCATCTGCGCATTCGGCAAATTGACCCAATAAGCTTTCTCCAGTATCGGGAGTCAAGCGATAGGAAACAGCCACAAGATCTGCTTCTTCACGTTGAGCAGCTTCACAAACCTTATCAACGGGTACTGCGGGCCCAAGAAAGACTGTTCTCCAACCAGCTGCTTCAGCTAATCGAAGAAAATTCAAAATCCCTGCTACATGGACACATTCCCCAAGAGCAGCTGCGACAACGGTATTACCCGATTGGGACATATTTTTTATTGAATCCAACTTGATTGAAATATATGAACTTTACTAAGAAAAATAAAATTTGATAAAAATCACGTTTACTTATATACCAGATACATTTTCGAATATTTGGTTGTCCAATTATTTTAGGCATTATTGGTTTTGCTCTGGCAGGACATATGGATATAGATGCCTTTGTCATCAGGTGGAAGTGAAAAGGTTTGGGAACCTGGCTCAATGGTTTTTCGTCTCTTAACTGGTAGTGCTTGCGTAATTCATTCTATCACAATGTGTCGGTAAACTTTGCCTTAATGATAACTGAGAGATTAGGATTAGAAAAACGTGCATGTTATAATTTTTCGGCTCATTTCATGAGTAAAGCTTGCAATGAGAATTGATTTTGTTGAGAATTTGTAAAACTGATATTGATGAACATATCCTCACTAGTACCTGGTTATCTGGGCTGGAAATTTATCCGAAGGAAACTTTGGATAATCTTAAAACCTTAACTTAGATGAAATCATATGTGGAGGAGCAATGCGTAGTGAAGATACTCTGGTGATTGGAAAATATTTCGAAGAATTCGAAGTAGGCATGACGATTACTAGTCCTGGTCGAACGATTACAGAAAGTGATATCGTTAGCTTCGCTGGTCTCTCTGGAGATTACACTCAAATCCATACAGATGTGGAATTCAGTAAATCTAGCCCGTTAGGTAGACGTGTGGCACATGGATTGTTAGGATTGGCGGTTGCTTCTGGTTTAGCAGCTCGAACGGGGGTGCTCGAAGGAACAGCTTTAGCTTTTCGTGAAATCAATGATTGGAAATTCATTAAGCCTATATTTATTGGTGACACAGTTCACGTTTTAATGACAGTTATCGAGGTTAAAGGATTGCCGAGGTTGGGTGGGGGAGCGGTTTCAATTGAACTCAGAGTAATTAACCAAAATGAGGAAACATTGATGAAGGGCGTCTGGAAAGTCCTAATGGCGTCTCAGCCCGAGTAACAAAATGACTTCTGCGGATTCAAATTATTCCCCGGATGATGATCAAGAAGATAAGAAATCTTTAGATTCCGCGTCCAAACGTGACCACGAAATCACTGCAGAGCATAATGAGTCTGATTTAAATACTGCAGAAATTGAAGCTGATCCCATTATGGATGAAGAAATTCATACCTCTCATTCCGACTCATTAAGTCTTAACCCCACTCAGTCTGCAAGAGGTTGGTATAACACTGATCTAGATAATGATATTTATTCTCACTTAGATCATGACGAATCAATCCCGAGCGATGAGGCAATCATTGGGGATACCCAGCCGGTAAAACTTTCTCCCTCCCAAATTCCGTCAACAGCCCAGGATAATTCTGTAGCTCAGAATCCGAAAAATAACCAGTCTGAAACTCCTCTTCCGAATCGTGTCAATGAGGTCGATACAAGTGCTACCCAGGTCACACCTTCTGCATACAAATCGTCAATTCTGAGAAGACAAGATTCAGTTCCATTTCCATCTCGGGAAACTTCAAAACCTGCTAGACCTCCATCTCAGAAGCAAGAAATTAATTGGCAACGAGGAATTGGGTGCTTGCTGAGGTTAGCTGTTGTTGGATTGTTCTTGATGGTTATCATTGGATTAATCGGGTCTTCAATTCTATTATTTCAATACTATAGGATTGCGGCAACATTACCTCCAGTTGATGATCTTCGGCAGAAAGCTGCCCAATTCGAAACCACACGTATTCTTGATCGGAATGGCAATACCCTCTATGAGATTTTAGATCCTAATGCCGGTAGACGGTCCTATGTCAGTCTCGATAAAATATCTCCATACCTGGTAGCGGCCATAATTGCAACCGAGGATAAAGGATTTTATAGCCATCCAGGATTTGATGTGACTGCCATCGGTCGCGCTTTTCTTCAGAATTATCAAGGTGGTGAGACGATTTCTGGTGCCTCGACTATAACTCAACAATTGGCGAGGATGTTACTATTCTCACCCGAAGAACGCACAGAGCTAAGTTATACCCGCAAGGTTCGAGAGGCGATATTAGCTGCGGAAATTACCCGGCGATACACAAAGGATGAGATTCTCGAGCTGTATATAAATGATATTTATTTCGGGAATTTGGCGTATGGTGTAGAAGCGGCAGCCCAAACTTACTTCCGCACTTCCGCAAATAAACTGACATTGGCACAGGCAGCATTTCTAGCCGGTTTAGTCCAGGCACCATCTGTTTATGACGTTTATACCAATCGAGAAGTCACTTTAAATCGATTAGAACAGGTTTTATTTTTGATGTATGAAGCGAGCCAAGAGCAGAATTGTATTTATGTGAGCAACACTCAACAAAAAATTTGTGTGGATGCCTTGGTAGTGGCTGATGCCGTCGATGAAATGGATCAATATCAATTTAAATCCGCTGATATCGAAATCCGCTATCCCCATTGGGTAAATTACATCAGATCCTTGTTAGAGTCACAATTTGATGCGCAAACTATCTACCGATCAGGATTCTCAGTGTACACGACGCTCGATCCCAGTTTGCAAGAGACTGCCGAAGAAGTTGTTGCGAAGCAAATCGCGGCCCTAGAAGATCGTAACGCTAGCGATGGAGCATTGATCGCAATTCGCCCGAATACAGGCGAAATTTTGGCAATGGTTGGATCAGCTGATTTTTACAATGAAGAGATTGATGGTCAGGTAAATATGGCTATCAGCCCTCGTCAGCCAGGATCCTCGATCAAACCTTTAACATATATAGCTGCATTTGAAAAAGGTTGGACGCCTGGGACTTTAATTTGGGATGTACCCTCTGAGTTCCCGCCATCTGGAGATCCTAACGATACCCGGCCACCTTATAAACCAGTCAATTACGATGATCGTTTTCATGGACCCGTGACAGTGCGGTCTGCTCTGGCTAATTCTTATAATGTACCGGCGGTTAAGACGCTGGATTTTGTCGGAATATATGATAATCCTGAGACATCAAATGAGGATGGATTAGTTGCATTTGCAAGAAGGTTAGGAATATCAACTTTAACTAGAAATGATTATGGTTTATCATTGACTCTTGGTGGAGGTGAGGTAACTTTACTCGATCTAACTGGGGCATTTGCTACCATTGCAAACGGTGGGCTGCGTGTTCCGCCGGTTGCAATCACAAGAATTGATGATTTCAATGGAGACACTGTTTACCAATACACCTCCCCTCCAGGCGATCAAGTTATTCGATCGGAACATGCATATCTCATTTCATCCATCCTTTCAGATAACGATGCTAGGACGCCAGCTTTTGGATCGAATTCAGTGCTCAATCTACCCTTTGATTCAGCTGCCAAGACAGGTACCACAAATGACTTTCGGGACAACTGGACTCTTGGATATGTCCCTGAATTAGCCGTAGGGGTTTGGGTAGGAAACGCTGATTATTCACCCATGCAAAATATCAGCGGATTGACTGGGGCAGCCCCAATGTGGGCAGATTTTATGGTTGAAGCCGTTCAACAGGTGACAGGTGGGAATCCTACTCCTTTTATCCGCCCTGCTGGAGTCGTAGAAAGGATCATCTGTGCTGTTTCTGGAACTGAACCGTCGAACAAATGTCCACTGCAAGCAAGTGAACTATTTGCTGCAGATCAACCACCTTTACCCAAGTCGGAAGATTTATGGAAGAAGGTCGTGATCGATACATGGACAGGTCTGGAAGCATCCCCGGCCTGTGAAAAGTTTACCGATGAAAAATTGGCAGCAAATGTCAAGGACACGTGGGCAATCCGCTGGTTGAAAAATGATTCTAATGGAAAAGAATGGGCGAAGCAGAATGGGTTCTCGAGACCGCTCTTCTTCGTGCCGAAGAGAAAATGCACAGCAGAAGATCCAAGACCATTATTGCAGTTTACTTCTCCGGGCGATGGAGACAGGATCGTCAGCAGTCCATTAGAGATCTTTGGTCAAGCAGGTGCTACAGCTGATTTTGAATCATATCGCTTGGAGTATGGCTTAGGAAGCGATCCTGTGAAATGGGAATTGCTCAAGAAAGATGGTATTCCAGTAAATGAACCTGGAAAACTTCACGAATGGGATTTGAAAGAATTGCCCGCCGGAGAAGTAATTATGCGGCTGACCCTGCAAAGCGTAAATGAAACCTACGCGGAATTAAAAATGGGGTTAAATCTACAGGTGCCTACTCCGACACCAACGCCAACGCCGACTTATACACCGACACCGACTTACACACCTACGCCGACCTTTACCTCAACGCCGACCCCAACCGATACTCCTACTATTACTCCGACGCCAACCATCACACCGACTCCCACGCAGACGCAGACACCTTCGCAAACACCGATCGATCCATTTTGGACGCCACCACCGGAGACAACGCAAAGCCCATAACGAAATACCCGCCGAGAGGCGGGTATTTTTAGTCTTCAGTTTGAAATCCTTATGCCTCAGTTTCGGTTATGGCAGCCTGTGGGGGTTCTACGGCGCCAACTTGACCGAATAGGTGGGAAAATATTGCAAAAATATACACACTTCCTAAAGCACCAACCACCCAGGTAAGGATCCAACCAATGCATGGAATCCAACCTAAAAGAACGGCAAGAATCCCAACGATCACTCCAACGATGATCCCACCGACTATGGAGATCAACCAGGCTGTAAGGTATTGCCCTAAGTTTGCAGATACAATTCTAAAAATCTTTCCGATCTCGAAACATGAGCCAAAATTACCTTTACGGGCAAAATTGATATACACCGCCGGGAAATAAAAACTGAGCAATAACATGTAAATAGCCAGCAAGCAAACCAGAAAAATACCGATTCCGGTAAAAACCGAGAAAAATGTATCAGATACATTTGAGCTTTCCGTCGCTACTGGTATGACTAGGAAACCTAGTGGCAAGCATGCAATTATTATTGCAGGAAGGGAGTAAATAAAACCTGCAGCCCAAATCAGGAAACCCTTTACAAATTTATCACCAAATTCGCTCCAATCTGGTAGTGGCAATGAGACTCCCTCAGAAACATTGCGCACGATGTCGACAGTGTAACCAGTGAAGGCAAAATTTACAATTGGAACAGCATTCACAATCGCGCCGATGAATAATTTCGAAAGCCATTCATCATCTTCAAAAGGATAAGAAAATGATTTGCCGATATCCATGATGCACTCTCCTTTGTGTCTATGTTGGATAGGTAATGAATTAAGTATATATATATTTCCGTAATGAGCAACTGATAAATTGTATTAAAGTACACGCTTGATAAATACGCTCATCTCTTTGGGTAAGAACACCGAAGTTTAATACAAGTTTCTAATTTCAAATGATCTTCCTTGAACAATTGGTAAATTCACTCGAAAGGATCAAGCTCCAGTGAGATACCCGTTTACAGAAAACGCATTTGGGCTGGGGATTCTGTTAGCGGATCAACTGCTAAAAGGGATTCCAGATTATGTTGCGATAATGCTGGAGAATCTATAAGATGACGTAAGTGACGGAATTTAAGAAATCGCCAACCTCTCTCAAAATTTTCCTTCAAGTATGGATTATGTCGCAGTTTATATAAGATGATGTTTGCACGCGCTCCCGGCAGCACAATTAAAGATCGTTCTGGAGGATGTTCCCCGTTAAAAATGATTTCCCCGATAGCAGCTGAACTAATTACATAAAAGGCTAGATATAGTACGTTTTGCGGATCAGACCAAATAATTGGATCTTCACCAACAGATGAAAACCCAAGATGATCACCCAAATTTTTTAGTGCTTTGCGCATAGATTTTATTTCATGTTCTCGGTTCAAAGGGTTATCCTGAGCTCGAAGGGTTAAATTCATCAATAAATCTTTCTCACTGTATGAATCAACACATGTGTATATCAGTCCAGGGGCTGGTGTTGTTAATCCTGGAAACTGTAAGCAAATAATTTTGTCAATTTCATAAAGAGAGCAACCAGGATTATCAACCAAGTAGTCGCGAACGATATATTCGACTCGATCGGATAACGAACTATCTGGTTTAATAATTTCTTGGTGCCACAACTTGCTTGTTTCAGGAGATTTATCGCTTCCCCCATATCGGATAAATCCATTCCTATCAGTTATTGTATCTTCGATTAACGAGTGTATTCGGTTGTATTCATCATCTGATTTGATTTGGTCTCCAACCGTAATTGCATAATTATCTACAATAGTTTCTAAAGCATTGGTGTAGAGTGCCAGGTAAGGAGCGGGTTCACCTTTCTGCTTTAAGAGGGATACTCCGTTAGACACGATTAGTTTCTTTAATCTTTGCTCATTGCCGGGCGAGGAAATATCACTTTTGTGATGCAATTGCTGCTCTTGATCCCAGAGGATCTGAGCTAAACCACTCTCTGCTCGTAAGGCTATACCTTTAAGCGTGAATCCAGTACTCGCTGCTGGAACAATTGAAGCAGAAATAAAATGAGTTTCAGCATCCCCAATCAATCCAAAGAAGGGTATTCTTGAGGGTTGGTATTCAAATAAAGAATTAAATGCGTGATAAATCGCTGAACTGTACCAGGCCCAATCATAACGCCTTCGCCGGAGTACAGATTTGAAGGATGAAATTGATTCATGTCCCCATATCCAACCTGCCCATAACGCTGATAGAGTCCAATACGCTTGGTTATGCCGGGGAAGAGCAGTTAGCACAGCATCAAACGATAGAGTTTTACGTTCAGATGAAGAGCGCAGGTCTTGGATCAGTTCTCGAAGTGGCCCTTCATATAGAATAACTCCATGTTCATTTTCTGGAAACTTTGGGTAAATCGTATAAGGCAATTGAGATTTATTTTCACCAAGCTGATTTGCTGCTTTTTCAAGTGCAATCAAAATATTGTTTTCATAAAAGCGAGGGGATGGAGATAATTGTTTTGGTCTAGTCCGACCTGAAGGGTATGTCCAAAGATTATTTCCTTTGTCGAGAGCACTCAACGCTAATGCGATCAAACTCTTTCGTACCAATGCTTGGTCTGAAGAAGTACTACTTTGGCTCGCTAATAAACTTTCTATTCTGTTGATTACTGTAACGAGAATATATAACGCCCGTGGTGAATAGATGGATAATGCTTCCTCAACTTGTTTCCGATTCGGATCACCTGAAGGTGCAATCCTTTCCAAAACTCTCAGCTTATGTAAAGAGGAAGCGCTGAAACTTTTAGCAAGGTTTATGTCAGATTGAGTGACCGGGTATTCCCCTGCATCACCACAGTGATGGCATTCATAAATCTTTGCTTGAGGAGAAAAACTGTTGCGTTCCCAAACAAAAGCATGCGCCATTACTGGTTGGCTGCATTGGGTGCATGTTGTCATATAAAGCTGTTTAAGATGAACCTCAAGCCTTTCAGAGCCTACTCTTGTCGATACCAATTCGGCCAGTGCAGCGCACAGATCATCTTTCCCGGGAGGATTAGCTGCTAATTCTATAAGGAACCTGGCGATTGGATTATTCACGCTGACAAGGATCTTATATTTTGAGCGTGCTGCTTCAACTGGAAGAATAGGATGCGATCCGAATGGATCAAGCACTAATGATCCCTTTGGTAAATTACTACCTAACCAAGAAGCAGCGATTCCCTCTGGGATGGGTGGCAGAAATCGGGTCAAAAGACCAGCACTGATGGCTGGTTTTCCGGGTATATATACTAGTTCAGACATTAGTCATTCCAACTTTAGTATAGTGATATTTTTGTGAAATTCAATCAATTCCCAAGATTCATTTCTGTTTAGAAGGTTGATTTTCTCGTATTGATCTTCAAATCATCACTAGATAATTTTTACCCTTGAAATATTTAGACGTATTTACATCGATTTGCCCCCACTGAACTCATAAAATTAAGATCATTGAATGGCAAGTATATTTTGACGCAGATAGATGCAATAATTTGAACTGTTTTGGAGAAAATTATTCTTGCACGAATCAATGGTGTTTGTGTTACCATACAGCAGATGGTGTTTAATGATCTAATGATCAAATCTTTGTCTGATTATTCAAGATATGGAATAGCACAACCAGTTAATTCTTCTGCTAGCGCTGCGTTTCTGTGTGAAGAGAATGTGATACAATTACTGCCATCAGAGGGCGGGGTGGAGATGGTTTGAAAATAATCTGATAACCACTCCTCGATTTCAAGGACAATAAGAAAAGAGGAGAGGTTAATTTTTTTATCTTCTGGGGAGATTTTGAGATGAATTTCAAATTAAAGAATTTACTTTCCCTTCCAGTTCTTTTCCTGGGTCTGATTTTTATGCCCTTGCAGGAGTTCGGGTTGTCCAATGATCTCAATGAAGAGGGATTCGAAGTTGAGATTGAAGCATTTAATCCACCAAGGGATTGGGAAACTGAAATTGTTGATTCTGAATCTGGTGCAGATGCTTCGGTTGCATTGGATAAATCTGGAAAACCAGGGATAAGCTACATTGGAGATATCGATAGCTCAGTAATGCCTCCAGTCGCTCAGTTAAAATATGCAAAACATACTGGAACCATGTGGCAGCTTGATGATATTCTACAGGTAGCTGCAAGCAATACGGATAATTCCTTGCAGATCGATTCGAATGGAAATCCACATATCAGTTATTATTCTCACTTTGGAAAAGCCTTGGCTTATATTTTCTTCGAAAATGGGATGTGGCCGAATGAAATTGTAGATGATGATACTCTGAAAGGTACGGGTATATATAATTCCCTGCAATTAACTCCACAAGGACTACCTCGGATCGCTTACTGGGATGCGGTTAATGGGATGATGATGTATGCAAGTTCTAATGGAACGGTATGGAGTACCCCCGAAAAAATTTTTGAAATGACGTGTATAGAACCATTTCCGCCAATCGTATCATTGGCTTTAGATTCAAATAATAAACCTCATGTCAGCTTTTACGATTGCGCGGCAAGTAATTTGAAATATGCGTATAAAGATAACTCTGGATGGCAGGTAAGTGTAGTTGATGATACATTTCGCAGTGGATTGTTTAGCTCCATCGCGATCGACTCTAAGGATAATCCCCATATCAGCTATAGATCAGGCCAATTACAGGCCGGGAGATTGATGTACACCTTTTTCAATGGTTCTAAATGGAATTTTATCCAGGTAGATCCCGATTTTTGGTATGGTGAACATTCCTCCTTAGCCTTGGATGAAGACGATCGACCACATATTGCTTATACATCGCTCCCTGGTAAAGATGTCCCAACTCATGAATTACGGGTAGCCTTTTATGATGGTCTTGGCTGGTTTAGGGAGACAGTTGATAAGGCAACAGATGATGCGGATTACACTGCCATCTCTCTCAAGGTTGATCAGAATGGTCATACCCACGTGGCATATATCGATAGTGGATCGGATCAATTGAAATATGCTCACCGGGATATTTATCGTCGATATGTTTATATGCCTGCAATCATCAAAGGGGATTAAGGTTATCTCCACTATCCGGGAAAATGAGATCAGTGGCAAAACCACCAGATATTTGATGATTGCAAGCAGATTTACTCCTCGAAGAATCACTTTATTACAAAATGGATAAGATATGAATCTCAGTGAACTCTCAAATTGGGAATGGTTGATTATTTTGTGCCTTTTGATACTTCTGGTGTGGGTATTGGTTGTATTTCAAGCCAGGCAGCAATCTTCCCATGATGTTGAATTAAGCGTGCATACAGATCAAAACAAGGAGAGGAATTCCCACAGCGACGACCATAACTAATTCGTTTAATAGAATAAAGGGTAGCATATGGTATTGAAAAGCTATCCCTTCATGTTTTGAGCAGTAGGCTATTTCAAGAGGAGATCAATCATGGCGACATTAGTAATGATTGAGGGGATAGGTGAGGTCAATGCCAAGAATCTTAGAATGCTTGGAATTAGCACTACTGGGACTCTATTGGAAAGAGGACGCACACCTCAAGGTCGAAAGGAGATTGCTGAAAAATCTGGTATTAGCGAAAAGTTGATCCTTGAATGGGTAAATCTTGCTGACCTTTTCCGCATCAAGGGGGTTGGTGAAGAATATTCAGATTTACTGGAGGAGGTGGGAGTCGATACAGTGGTTGAGCTGGCCCAACGAAATCCAGATAATCTTTATGAAAAAGTTGTTGATGTTAACCATCAGAAGAAATTGGTCAGGAAGTTACCTACTCAAGGACAGGTGGATGATTGGGTAAGACAAGCAAAGAATTTACCCCGTGTGGTTACCTACTAAAGCAATCAACAGAGCCTCATTTAACAGAGGCTCTGGTGTTATTTAATATAAGAAGTCCTTACTTATAGTTTTATCTGAATGCAACAAGATTTCCCAGATTATTTCCAAAACCCGCATTTGAATCCTTCTCCGTTTTTTCTCGAAGGTGGTTCTATTGGGGTTCTTTTAATCCATGGATATACCGCTTCACCTGTTGAGGTAAATTTTATAGGCAAATATCTAAATAATCGCGGATTCACAATATCTGGTCCTCTTCTACCCGGCCACGGAACGAGTATTGAAGATTTGCATGATTGTAAATTTGAGGATTGGACGGCCTTTATTGAAAAAGCCTATCATGATCTAGATGAAAAGTGTGAGTCCGTTGTCGTTGGAGGGATATCTTTAGGAGGTTTGCTTACCTTACATCTTGGAGCGAAATATGATGATATTGATGGATTGATTACTTATGCACCTGCTTTACAATTTCGTAATAAGTTTGCTCTATTGGCACCATATTTAAAATACCTTACCAAGACTCTCACTTGGCGGAAAACAAATCTTAGCGCATCGATCGTTGATGATCGTTGGTGCGGGTATGGAATTGATTCTATTCCTGCGTTATCGCAGTTTTTACAGCTGCAGGAACGAGTGCAACAGAGACTGAATGATATCAGTCAACCAATCTTAATTTTCCAAGGGATGCTCGATCAATCTGTAGATCCGTCCGGGGCTCAGAAGATTTATGATTCAGTGCGATCTGAAGATAAAAATCTGATTTGGTTAAATCAATCCGGGCACATTGTCACTTTAGATATCGAATGGCAGACTGTTGCAATGAAGACGGCAGATTTTGTCGAACGAGTATCCCCATAGACTTTACCAGAAGAATCAAGACAACAAGCTGTTGAAAATTCGAATCAGGTGTAGAATTAGACCTTGCAGTTAATTCGACTTAGAAATTTTTCGTCAGGCAAGGATTTTCATGAAAGCTATTCAATTTAAATTTACAATACCTCGATACGTACTGGGATTAGCTCTAGGGAGGATATCACGTAAAATCTTTTGGAGTGGGTTAACATGTACAGATTACAAGGAAATTCCTGCACCAGATTTACCAAACGATGATTGGGTGATGATAAAGACTCGCTATGGTGGGATCTGTGGAACAGATACTTCCACGGTTTCTCTGATTCTTAGTCCGTATTTAACTCCATTCGCAACATTTCCTTTAACACTCGGACATGAGGGCGTAGGTCATATTGCCAAGATTGGTGCTAATGTGAGCGACTGGCAAGTTGGTGAACGAGTAGTTGCCGAACCAGTCTTATGGTGCAAACCGCGTGGATTTGAGAAATTATGCCGTTTTTGCGCTCGTGGCGAGATAAACCGCTGTGAAAGGTTTACAGAAGGTGATATAGCACCCGGGATCCAAATCGGTGCCTGCCGAGATACAGGTGGAAGCTGGTCGCCATATTTTGTCGCTCATAAATCCCAACTCTATAAGATCCCAGAGCAAGTCAGCGACGAGAATGCCCTCATGATAGAACCTTTCGCAATTGCTTTGCATGCTGTCCTGCAAAATTTTCCAGAAGATACGGATAAGGTTCTTATTATTGGAGCTGGAACGATTGGTTTATTAACCCTGGTTGCGTTGCGCGCCTTAGGTTCACAGGCCAAAATAGTTGTTTTGGGAAAGTATGATTTTCAGGCTGATGTGGCTCAAAAACTTGGAGCATCACATGTGATCATAGGAGATCGAAAAAATGGGTATTATAAGGAAATTGCGCAATGGAGTGAGGGAAATGTAGAGAATCCTGCACTGGGAAAACCAATTGTCATTGGCGGATTTGATAGTACATTCGAGTGTGTCGGAAATAAAGGAACTTTGGATGATTCGATGCGGGTGACACGCAATGGGGGGCGGGTAATTTTGATGGGAGCTCCTGGAGTTATAAAGGATATGGATTGGACATCAATATTTACCCAAGAATTGTCGGTAAGGGCAGCAAGTTTATACAATCATGTGGAAACTTATAATGGAAAAAAATGGAAGACTTTTGATCTTGCCATTGAATTATTAGCGAGCGGAGAAGTCGATCTCAGTCGGTTAGTTACCCACAAATACTCGATAGAAGATTACAGGAAAGCCTTTGATTTGACATATCAACGCGGTAAGAATAAGGCTATCAAGATCGCATTCATGTTCGATGATTGATCATATCGATTCTTTGGTAAATAAATAAAAAACCACCCTCACCAACATGACAATAACAATTACTAATAATCGCGAATAGGGGGAGTTTGTCTATTTGCATTGTTCAAGGTCAGCAATTGTTGAATTTCTAAGAAAAAATTAACGTTAAATCAGATGAATTTGGTAAGACTTTGGGTAAAATAAGCATCTATGTTTTGTATGCTAATCATTTAAAGATTGGGACGTGAAAGCAATTCAATACCAATCATTCATTCTCGGAGGAAAATATGCAAAAGGAAGATTCTGATCTAGATTTATATTGGATGAATGATGTTTCATTAGTTGAGGAGCGGGGCAATGGACATCATCCGGATAAACTCGAGAGCAAGTCAGCTCACAAAATAAATATCGAAGCTGCAATACGTGAGATATTAACGAATGTTGGTGAGGATCCAAATAGACAAGGTCTTGAAGGAACACCAGATCGAATCGCTCGAATGTACGATGAAGTTCTAGGTGGTTATTCGGTTGATTTGAATAAACTGGTTAATGGTGCGCTCTTTGATGTGGCCTACGATGAGATGATCGTGGTTAAAGACATAGAGTTTTATAGTATGTGTGAACATCATATGCTGCCATTTTTTGGGAGAGCACATGTCGCATATATCCCCTCGGATAAAGTGATCGGATTATCAAAGATCCCCCGTATTGTTGAGATGTTTGCTCGGCGTCTTCAGGTTCAGGAACGCATGACGCGTCAAATTGCAGATACGATAGATGAAATACTAAGTCCGCAGGGTGTGGCGGTTGTCATCGAGGGCAGCCACATGTGTTCGATGATGCGTGGTGTGAAGAAGCAGGAAGCTTCAATGGTCACCAGTGCTATGCTTGGCTGTTTCAAAGAAAATGATAAAACTCGCAATGAGCTCATGAGTCATTTGCATGGAAGCATCTAATCTTGATAACTCTGATCTGATTAATGACACAGGTTGAGCGCCTTCCCGGAATGCCTTGGAAAGGTGCTCTTTTTTTAATAATAAGTTTATCCAGATGGTTGACAGAAAATTGCTGGTGAAATTTCAGCGTAAATATGAATTGAAAAAGAGAAACCAATTGAAAAGCTACTCTTTTACTTCTGTATATAAGTCAGCTGACCATAATATATTGAGTGCTACTAGCTTCTTTCCGTTACTCAGTAAATATTCATCCAGTTTTACCGAAACATTAGATTTGTGAGTTTGGGAAATGTAAAATGTGTTAAGCAATAACAATAACAGTCTAATTTATTATCCACCACCCACAGCAGGGAACAGTTTCAGTTCGTCCTCCTCTGAAACGATCGCTTTACTAATATCTACTAATTTTCCATTGAGAACAACTAAGTGTACCTCACTCATTGGAATTCCAAGTTTAGTAAGAACTTCGCCCAACTGTGAAGGCTGACTTAGTTTAACCTCAAGCCAATTACCACGCTCAGGATTGTAATAATCAAGATATCCACCAAGATAGAGTTGCATATCAATTTATCCAAGTCAAACTAATTGAGATCAGGTCATCATTTCGGCTGCCCATCCCAAGGATAAAGCGTCAAGCCGTTCGCGAGTTGGGTATCCAGTTTCTGTGTCCCAGCCTTTAAGATCGTAAAGGATTGTGAGTGCCTGCTCGAACTCCTCTCGTGGCATCACCGAGCCCTGCAAAGCGCCATTCTCCAATCCCTGGAATAAGCGCTCAGGTAAAACATCATCTTTGCGTGAGAAACCTTCTCGCGTGTTGAAAATTCGCGCCATATTTGTAGCACGCTCACCGATCTCCAAGGCATCTTCAATACTTAGGTTCCAACCGGTGGCAGCGTTGATCGAGAGTAGCATCTCCTCAATCTGAATGTGTGAGCGTGGTGCTGGGCCGAAGAAGCAATAACCGATTACCTTTTCCAGACTAGTTAATTTTTCCAAAATGAAGAATTGCTTCATTTTTTCTTCGCTGAGACTACGGGCCGGTTGTGCCTCCGTGATTCCCAATGGACGGGCGTTTTGGAAAGGAATTGATTCTGGGTTCGTCAGCATGGTATCGTGAGCTACCACAAGATGATCGGCACCGATTTCTGAAATTGCATAACCAATCCCAACGTTGTACTTGCCACGCGGATCGTGCATAGGTAGTTCTTGTCCCTTAACCTGCAAAGCAAAAAACGTAGCGTCACCGCCAATTTTTTGTGCAGCCCGCAAGGTGCCCTCAGCAAGCAGATCTCCAAGCCCCTGACGTTTGGCAATTCTCTCAACCATCAGAAGCATGGCTTCAGCATTGCCAAATTGCAATTCGATACCATCTGTATCTTCTAACCCAATCAGGTTATGCTCAAAGCATTCCATAGCAAAAGCAATTGTTGCACCGGTTGAAATACTATCCAACATGTAAGCGTTGCACATTTCATTAGCCATAGCAATGATCTGTAAATCGCTCACACCGCAATTGGGTCCAAATGCACCAATTGTCTCATACTCTGGGCCGCCATAGACTGATGGACTGCCATCAACAGCGACCTCGCGCTTGCATCGCACTGCACAGGCATAACAACTCCGCCTAGCAGTTAGCAAGTTCTTCTCATACGCTTCCCACTTGACCTCATCGACATTCTCGAAAGCACCTTGCCGGAAATTGCGGGTTGGCAATATCCCACTCATGTTGAGTGGCTCGACAATTCCAGGCGTTCCGCGTTCCTGTAAATCCCAGCTTTGGGGGCTTTCTTTTACTCCTTTGGCCAGTTTTCGACCTAGTTGCATAAGCGTTTCCGGATCATGCGCTAAGGTTTGATATCGTTGTCGGCCGCGCACGGCAATCGCTCTAAGATTCTTAGACCCCATCACGGCTCCCATACCGTTGCGACCGTTGAAATGACGTAAATCGTTGGTAATGCCTGCGAAGCGGACAAGATTTTCACCCGCAGGTCCGATTTGCAGCACTCGTATTTTATCGTCACTCAACTCGGAGCGGATCATTTCCTGGACTTCTGCCGTCACTCGTCCCCAAAGGTGATTCGCAGGACGAATTTCCACCTCGCCCTCATTTATCCATAGGTAAACAGGTTCAGGGGATTGCCCTTTAATAATGATCGCCTCATAGCCTGCCATCTTAAGCTCGGGTCCCCAGAAGCCACCTGCTTCCGATTCGCCGTAGCTCATTGTTAAAGGTGATCGCGCTGAGACCACATAGCGAGTAGCCGTCGATACCGGAGCTCCAGTTAGCAACCCATTGGCGATAACCAACACATTTTCTGGAGCAAATGGATCAGTGTGGGGTGGCATTTCATTCAACAAGATATATCCAGCTATCGCTTTGCCTCCCGGATAAAGCTGGTAAAAATCTTTTGAGAGTTTCTCGACTTCAATTGAATCGGTCGATAAATCAACTCGCAGAATTTTGGCAGGCGTTCCATAAATCATTAAGCACCTCAAGAGCTTCCTTTATTTGTCAGCAGATAATTTTACACCCATCCAAAGAAACCCGGTGTTCAAAATTACATTCAATGGTCGGGAGTAGAGTCCTTGGCATCCTTGACTCCCAAGTTTATCGGAATAGGAATTGTTGATTGTGTAATTACTCTATTACTTTTAAATGATAATGGAAATATCATCTTTCTTTTTCCAAAATTGACAATCTTGCTCAACTATACTTATTAAGTTTACCGAATCGTGCACTACTTCGAATTAATAATGGGAATTGTAGATGACGCCTGGGGCATAATTCCAACGTTTGCGCCTCTTGGGAGATCTTTGAGAGCAATTTCTAGAGCCTCATCTATATTGGAAACCGGGGTTAACAATAATTTACGAGTTAAATCGGAATCCAATTCGGATATCAAGAATATCTTTACCCGCGTCGCGTCGAGGGCAATCTGTACAGCTTTATGTGGTCCAACCATAAAGCCTTCTCTATGGAATCGGTCAATGACTTCCTGGTGAGAGCTTACCCCATCCATCCACAGCTCATAAGCACGACTGCCAGTCCCTTCAACACAGGCGGCAGCCAAGATAACAGTACCAGCAGTGCGCGTGATTTTAGCTGCGTGTGCTAATGCTTTCTGTGATTGGTAAAGATTGATGTCTTTGGGATAGCCACCTGGGGAAGCAATGATTAAATCAAAAGGTTCATCGACTTGGACCTGTGAAATCTGACGACTTATGGGGATTCCCTTTTCCATCACCGCGTATGGATCTCCTGCGATTACTGACACAATTTGTCTGTCGCGGTTCAAAAGGGCATTTAGGGAGAAATGTACACCAATTATTTTGCCAATTTCCTCCACCTCCTGCCTCGCGGGGTTATCCGAAAACTTGCCCAAAATGGCTTTTGGAGATGTCATCAGGGCATGGTTGAGGTTAATTGTTTCTCGACCAGCAAGCCCGATAGCAGCGCCTTTCACACCACCTGAAAAGCCTTGAAATTGGTGGGGTTCTATTATGCCAACGACAATGCGTAATTCGGCTTCAGCAAAAAGCTTATTGACCCAGACTGGCGTGCCACGAGAGGATGATCCAAGATAAGCTAAGGATTCGCTATCGTCGCATTGATGACAATGAATCGGGAAGCGTTCCAAAATTTCTTGAGGTACGAGTAGGGAGAAATCTGCAGGGGATATGCGCGGATGTGTCCCGGTAGAAATAATAAATTGAATCGCTCTCTGGTTTACACCAACCTCCTCAAGGTGGCTTAAAAGCGGTAGTAGGAGTTGGTCATTTGGGACAGGCCGAGTCTTGTCATTGATGGCGATGGCCACAGATCTTACACCGCGAAAATCTGACAGCGATATTCCTCCAACTGGATTGGTGACTGCCTCCAGGACAGCTCTTTGGGGTTCAGGTACCGCTGAGATTTTTCGCGTTTCAACCGAAATAGGTTGGATCCAACCTGGGAGCCTAAATCTTAAGTGGCCGGTTCCATAGGGAATTTTATGCAAAATCATTTTCAGCTTTGCGAAGAGATCTTGGCAGAGGTTTTTTCAATGTGAGTTGCCGAGATTAGAAATTGTTGAAATAAATGTCAAAGTTTGGATAAGAGTCCACTAGATACTTATTGGTTAATAACTTAGGACTATGATCCGCTCGCCAAAGCTCGTTTGAGCGTGTCACCACGTAATCCTTGTCTTAGCGCTTCCATCGCAAGGACATCTGTAGTGGGAATATTTCCCAAACTGACATTATTTCCGAAGCGTAAAATCATGAACTGTTGTTGGTTCTTAATAGGCGCTTCCCACATGATTTTTTCTAGATCGTCAACGCCGGATGCAATCTGGTCGACTTCTTTCTCATCGACTGCACCTGATTTATCAAAAACACCGACTCCTTTCCCCCCTTCCCTTGCCTCGACAATGGAAAACATTGCCCCAAGTTGGAGGTCGTGAGCGATCAACCGGTGCATTTCTGCAATGGCGATTTTCTCATCAGGACTCTTTTTGCCAACTTCGGTGACAACTTTAAAGCCCGCATCTAGTGCTCTTTTGATGCAATCTCCCCGAATCTCGTCGGTCATTTCCAGAGTGCCATCTGAGACTTCAATTGCGGTAAAACCCAACTCCATGGCGCGTTTTAGAAACGCATCATACCTATTCTGCCATACTGTCACTTCCAGGAATGTTCCGCCAGGATACACGTCTACCCCAGCAGAAGTGGCGATTTCAATTTTTTCACGCAAGACACTTTCGGAATAAAAGGCTGAGGTACCAAAGGAAAGTTTCAAAAAGTCAATGTAATCAGCTGCAGTAGCCATTAAGTCCTCGACAGCAAACCGTCCGAGGCCTTTGTCCAATACCATTGTGAATCCATTTGTACGCGGTTTCATACTCCGTCCGGGTTCAGGCACGCGAAACACACCTGCCCAAGCTTTATTTGTCATTCGTCAATTACCTCCATACATGATTTTGGACAAGCCAGGATCGTTCTGGCTTGCTTAATTTTCCATTGGGGTGCAGCCACCAAATTAGCAACTGCCTCCCACCGGGTTCCAGCTAGTTGTGGCGTATCGAATCCCACCACAGGTAATGTTTCATACATGAGCATCGTACTGCCAATTTTCTCACTGGCACTCTCAAAAAGCATCCTGGTCAACGTCCTTGGACTGTTAATATCCCTTACCACCGCATGCTTAATTCCGCTATCAATATGGGGAAAAACAATCGATATTTCCGGATTCACCAGAGTTGAGCGCTCCGTTGTGGCATGATGCATACTGACACTTATCTTTTCATCCCAGGGGTGATCCACTTCTGGTATGGATAGTCCTAGAAAATCAACTGTTTCTGGAAAATCGTACAGAAAACAACCCAGGCGAATATTGTCCATCAACGCCCCGCGGTAGAAGATGATCCCCTCTGTGGTTAATTGGAAATATGTCATTTCTGTGCTGAAAATATGGTAACCCCTTAACAGCGATTCGAGAATATAGACTGTCTTTCCAGCACCAGCTTTACCCACTATGACCATTAACTCATCCTCTTCCGGCTTGTATATCGAAGAGGCATGTAGACTGAAAATACCGTGATGCTCCTGGATTGCCAGCATAAATCGAAACCATACGCCAACATTTCCCAGTAGACTCCAGCGTCTATCCTCACCTTCACGTTCGAGGCGATTTAGATCTCCTTGTATATACAATTCGCGATCGTTGTTCGTGATCCCGTATGGCAGAGTTGGATCATCCAGCAGGAAGCAATAAGAGTCCATCTCAGGACCATACTCGATCGGGTCAAGTTTCTCCCAGTTGGTTATCTGAGTATAGATCTCGCCCCTTTCGAAGTGTTCAGGATTATGGATCAGATCGCTATTGTTTGAGGCCAATCCATGTGTAAGACCTAAGATACGAAAGCCTCGAGTTTCTGAATTTGCCTTGTTTTTCTTAAACATCTTTACCATTGAAGATCGTATTTTTATATCGTCACTAGGCCACCCACTACTAAGATGGTGATAAAGCTAACAACCCCTACTGCCAGAGCGGCACATAGCCCAACAACGAAGGGCTTTAATCCTAATCCCCTGAAGGTGCTGGTTTTTGTGCTCAGCCCAACCCCTGCTAAAGCCACAACCAGTAAGTTTCCAGCCCAAATAGTGATGAATTTAATGATTCCAGTCCATGATTCAGCATCCCATAAGCCAAATGCCACTCCACTGGTGCGGATGCCTGCATCGCCAATCGATCGGATAACCGCCATAGCCAAAAATCCTAAAATAAAGAGCGGCAGCAGTTTCAACGGGTTAGTTCTCTTGTTTACGGAGGCACCTTCTTCCTTAATGTTTCGGGCATAGTAGTAGGCCATAAAAGGTATCACCAGTGCCATAAAAACATTCCGCACCAGTTTGGTCACAGTAGCTACGTCCAAGGCGAGTGGTTGGGAAAACACGTCAGCATATACTTTGGCTGCTCCAATAACCTGGGATGTGTCGTGGATCGAAGTACCTAACCATAACCCAACCCGTAATGCATTTCCAGCGAAGATCACATTGGCAACGTAAGGATAAATAAGTGTGGCCAATAATCCAAAGATTGTAATGACCGCCACCGCATAGGCGGTTTCCTCCTCCTCAGCTTCGATAGCTGGGCTGGTAGCTACAATAGCTGAAACACCACATATGGAGGTTCCGACTGCGATCAATGCGCCTAATCGCTGTGGGAGTTTCAGCCATTTATTTATCTGAGTGGTTATCACCAGTGCCCCGATAATGCAAATGACAACAATTGGTATGCCATATAATCCCAGCCTGAATACGTCAAAGATTGTCAGGCGAATTCCCAACAGTATAATTCCCAATCGCAATACCTTTTTTACAGAAAAGCTGAGACCGGGTTTCAGGAACGCAGGCAATGGCATTAAAGCGCTGATGATTAATCCGAGCAAGATTGCCAGCATAACTGGTGAAATCGGAGATTTATCAAATCCCAGCAACGTCTCTCCGACGAACTTGCCTAGCCAGATACTGAACCAGGCTAGGATGGAGACGCCGATCAATCCTGGAATCAATTTCGGCACATCATTAACTGGAACCCCTAATAGATTCTTTTCCCAGGGGCTCAACTTTCGGTTTTGTGTTTTGGTTTTATTGTTAGTCATGGATGTATAACCTTTAAGTTGGTTTTTTTGTTTCGGTTAAACTTGCCTTAGGGTAGGGATATTATCTATATAAAGATTATTATTTTTCATTCGACAATCAGCTAGTTATTATTTCCAATTTTTCACCTTAACATCGTTTGGGAGGTTATGAATTTCACTATTCGTTACCTTCAATTCCAATCCAGGTAGCGAGATACTCTCTTGCAGTTCACCAAATACCCATATCTCACTGAGGTGAAAACCAGGGTCTAGATCACCAGTATGCTGAACTACAGGTCCTAGGGGAAGAATTGCCCCTTCCTTTCCAAAAACTGGGATATGGTCCAGGGGCACAGTTCGCTGGATCACTTCGGGACCTTTGTAACATTCACCACTCCATAAGTCGAACCATTTTCCGTTGGGTAGATAAAATTGAACTGTGTTTTCAGGGTTTAAGACTGGTACGACTAACAAGGCTGGACCGAGCATATATTGCTCATCGAATCCCCACGCTAGGATGTCATCAGGAAAAGCCAGTGGCATAGCCCGCATAACCGGGAGTCCATTCTGACTAGCTTCCAAACCGCAGACTTGCATGTACGGGATAAGTTGATATCGCCAAGCTAACCATCTTTTTATGATTGATTCAGCTTCTTCGCCATATACCCAAGGTTCACGCTGACCAGCCCCATGGAAGCGAGTATGTGACATCATCACTCCGGCTTGCGCCCAGCGGATGTATAGATCTGGATGTGGATCACCAACTGCGTAACCGCCGATATCATGGCTATAATAAGGTCCGCCGCTCATACCATATGAGAGTGCACCGCGAATGCTGGCTGCCAGACCCTCCCAATCACATTGCGGATCGCCACCCCATTGAATCGGATAGCGCTGACTACCGATCCAACCCGCCCGTCCCCAAACCATGGTACCATCGTTGGAATATTTTTTTGTAGCATTGAATACGCATTGGTTGTATAGCAGAGAATATACATTATGTAAACGCTTGCCAGTATCACCGTTATAGGCAAGCACATCTTCCGGAATTGACTCACCATAATCGCTCTTCATCACACTCGCCCCAGCATCAAAAAGTGGCTTATGTGCTTCAAGATACCATCGATATGCATCCGGATTCGTGAAATCGATCATCCCACTGGGTGGGAGATGGGGAAAATCGTGTCCAAGAGAATCTGGCAACCAACGATGAATGTATGGTTTCCCGTCTTTTGTCTTCAGCAAATAATTCTTTTCAGCCAACTCCTTAAATAATGGATTCTTTACAGAGATGTATGGATATTCCCACAGACATAATTTGAATTTTTCACTTCTAAGTTGCCTTACGAATCTATCTGGATTTGGGTACCTGTCGTTATCCCACTGGAAATCAAAGCGGGTATCCAACTTGTGCCAAGCGCGCCCATCCAATACTAAGACATCACAGGGTATCTCGTGTTCGCGTAATTTCTTGGCAACATCCAGAATTTCTTCTGCGGTTTTGTAATATGCCCGGGACATCCAGACGCCATAACTCCAGCGTGGTAATTCCTTTGTCCTCCCGGTAAGAGTTGTATATTTTTTAAGCATCTCAGCGGGGTTATCAGCTGCCAACAAGAATAAATCAAGATCCTGGTCATGCACTTTCAAGATATAGCTGCGATGTGACCATTGGGGATACCCAACAGCGTGGATTACCCGCGCAGTTGTATGGGTGAACAATCCCCATCCTGAAGGACTCCAAGCAAACGGAACATTTTTATAAGATAGTTCAGAATTAAGCGTGGTGGCATCTTCATTCCATGAGTCGATCAAGAGCCCTCTTCGATTGAGTGGGCCAAATTTTTCTCCCAAACCATACACTGGAATTCCACTTGGAAGTGCAAAACTTACCATCCAACCATCTTCACCCTTTGCAAAAGGTAGCCAACAAAGATTTCCCAAGAATGCCCGGTCACTACCCGTCTCTAAAATGGTTCGCTTACCTCTCTTTAATACCAATTGCAAGGGAGAGATCGATAATTCTAAAACCAAATCATCGCACTCCAATTTGTATCCCAGGTGGGTTTCAATGACACACACATCCAGATTATCCGCAGGAGCAGTCGTTAAAAGGCCGTAATCTGGTTTATCTTGAACATCGATTTGGATGCGGATTATTCCCTGAGCAAAAAAGGTGACATCCAATGGACCGGCCATAGTCGAAAAACGCGCTCCATTTGGGAGATCTTCCTGAAAAGAGATGGTCTCCACGCACTCGAAACCCTCTTGGATTTTTAATCTTTGTTGGTTAAAGAACATGGATTATTCGTATTGAGTCTGATCCCAAAAATTGCTGAAATTCTGGATGCCCTCTTGGGTGTATGGGTGGTGAAATCCATCCCGGTAGACTGATAGACCAGCAGTGACGATATCTGCACCAATAACAGCAGCATCGATGATTTGGCGGGCATTACGGACAGCTGCGACAATAATCTCAGTGCGAAAATCATAATTGTCACGGATATTAACGATATCTTCTATCAAGCCTCGTGAATCCTCAGCATTGGCTTCTTTCCAACCAATGAAAGGAGAAACATAGAACGCACCGGAGCGCATTGCCTGGAGAGCCTGCATGGCTGAGAAGATCAAGGTGCAGTTAACCCGGATATCCTGCTTTGCCAGGGATTCGATAGCACTGAATGCTGATTCCATGCATTGGATTTTTATGACGAAATTTGGGGAGATCGCTGCCAGTTTCTCAGCTTCAGGAACGATTTCTTCATAAGTCATGTAGTGCGGATTGACCTCCACAGACACAGTCTTATCTGTCCCATTGACTAGATTAGCGATTTCTCTAACCACAGTCAAGAAAGGCATGCCGGACACCTGTATGTGACGGGGATTGGTAGTCACTCCATCGATATCGAATGCACTTAACGCGTATTCAACTTCATCAACCATAGCGCTATCCAGGAAGAATTTCATTGGTTACTCCTAAAGTTATTATTGCTCATGTAGCTAATGTCTCCCTATATTTGAATTTAATAATCTTATAAGGCATTTTGATTCATCTGTGTTTAGATCTTCGGTGATGTAAAAGGCAAAACCACCTCCACCGAGTTCACGCACAATAGTCTGCGCGTCTTCTGCGTTAACATAAAGCTGGCAAAGTTTCCCAGCATCGATAATTCGTTGAAGCAACGGAAGCTATGATGCTGGTGAAGGTTGACTTTCTCCAGGAATCCATTGAACTCCATGCAATTTCTCTAATGAAAGCAAATGATCGAGGTGGTTGATCTGACCCTTACCATCCAGGTGATAAAAAGTAAAGTCAAGTTTCTCACAACATGCCGCTAAATCTGGAAGCACAAAGGACTCAAACATTTGAGGGGAAATCATAGCCGAGAAGTCGCTTTGTAACATATAACATCGGCCTGGTGCCCAAATTGGTGCCCAAGGCGTGGTTCCCCGACCAGTCTCTTGGATGATGGAGAATAGTTCGCTGAGTTCTTCAGGTAATCGAGAAAAAATCGGATTTTCGATCATCACTAAAGGGCGATCAAGGTCACCCACCCACCAGGCTGTCCAATCGCGATCAATACGCTCCCAATCTTGTTCAGTGGACTGCAATGCGTGAGTCATTTTCTAAGAAACCAGTAAAACAACAATCCTAAAAGATATTCCGATTCAACTTCAAGATTTATTTCATGCCAGTCGTAGCAATACCAGTGGTTATATTGCGTTGAAGGAAGGCAAATACAATGGTGATCGGCAATAAAGTTAGAACGGTCATGGCGAGGATCAAGTGCCATTGAACATTGAGTTCTCCCTGGAAAGAGTTGAGGCCGACTTGCAAGGTGAACATCTCGCTGCGGCTGAGCACAATAAGCGGCCACAAGAAATCATTCCAGCGCCACATGATAGAAAAGATCGCCAAAACTGCCAAAGCAGGTCTAGCAAGGGGGAGAATTACCTGGGAGTAAATTCGCCATTCACTGGCCCCATCAATGCGAGCCGCATCGATAAGTTCATCAGGGATAGTAATCATATACTGGCGAAGCAAGATTACACCAGTTGGTGTCGCTGCACCCGGAATGATGACTCCCAATAAGTTATTGTTCCAGCCGATATTTGTTATTACCAGGAATACCGGAACGAGAACTACCGAGAGAGGGATCATCAGCGTGCCGATCATGATTAAGAAAATTGCTGTTCGACCTCGGAATCTGTATTTGGCTAAGGCAAATGCTGCCATACTATTAACCAGTAGAGTCAAGAGTGTCGCTGAAATAGTTACAACAACGCTATTGCGCAAATAACGAGCGAAGTTGAAACTTTCTACTCCCTCAATATAATTATCCAAGCTGAAGACAACTCTTTCGATCGGTTCCCGATCATCGATATGAACCTTAATAATTTCCTCAGGATCCGAAGGATCAACCATTTGTCCTTCTAAGCCGATCCGCCGCACTTGGGCTAATTGAACGACAGAACCATCCTCCATCGTGACTTCGTACAACGGTAATGGTTCTTCATATCCTTCAACTACCACGGTCTCCTGACGGTAAGGTAATAAACGCGGCGGGAACTTCACCACTTCAGCAGAAGTCTTGAAGGAAGAAAGAATTAGCCAGAGGACGGGACCAAACATGATGAGTACACTAAGACCCATATAAAGATAGGTGATCATATCCGTGATATGCAGTTTATTCTTTCCGCGTGTTCGAGTGAGAAAATCCCAAATGGTGCTCATCTCTCATTCTTCCTCCCTTCGGAACGTCAATTGAACCAGAGTCAGCACAACCAGCACGCCAGCCATAAGTAGCGATGCGCTTGATGCAAGGCCAAATTGTTTGCTAGGACTGGAGAAACCTTTACTGAATATGTATTGCACCATATATAACGTGGCAGTACCCGGTCCACCCCCAGTAAAGGCAAATACCACATCAAAAATTTGGACTGCTCTGATCAAAGACAACATTAACACAACGATTAACGAGGGCATTAGCAGCGGTAACGTGATGCCGTAGAAAGCCTGCCAGGAATTAGCACCGTCAATATCGGCGGCTTCGTAGAGGTCTGATGGGATGGCTTGCAGGCCAGCTAAGAGGATTAATGTGTAGAATCCCATAAATGCCCACACGCTGATCACGATCACCCAAAATTGAGCCCAGGTTGAGTCGACTAAGAAGGGTAATTTGTCATACCCTAATGAGGTAATAATTCCGTTGATCAGGCCATTATCCTGCAAAATCCATTTCCAAATCAGCGCCACCACGATAGGGGATAATAAGACAGGGTAGAAAAAAACGCTGCGGAAAAATCCGCGCGCTCTAATTTTTCGATTGAGCAACAATGCAGTGACGAGAGAAATTATGACCATAAATCCGACTTGAAAGACAACATAAGTTGCGGTATTGAAAACGGCTCGCCAAAAAATGTCTTCCCGGCAAGTATTGGGATCAAGATAATTAGTACAATCCAATAATTGCTCGAAATTAGATGTTCCAGTCCATGGGCGCTCGTTCGGAAAGAATTCAGTTCCACTTGTGAAAGCGTAAACAAAGTTGAGCAGCATGGGGAAGACGATAAAAATCCCAAAAATGAGTAAATTTGGCAGCACGAAAATGTATGGCATTCGGTTCAAGCCAATTAACCTTTGAAGGGCGCTGAAAACTAAATCCACCCTATCAATGGTGAATGTGCTTATAGAAGACAACACATTATTGAAACCGCTGCTAATCGAACTCCACACGTTTTTTTGTGAGTGTGTAGACATGTGAACTCCAAATTATTTTAGAGGAGCGTAGCCCATTATTCGTGAGCTACGCTCCATATGATTTTAATCAACCTCCTGCTTCAGCGATAGCGTCGTCGATGTCTTGTTGGAGGCGTTGTAAGGCATCATCCAGGGTCAGTTCTCCAGTGAGATACTGGCCGATGCGGTTAGCGCTGTTGCGGTAGTAGGCGAATGCGAAGGGATGCACGTTGAGACCTACAGCCTGGTCTTGCAGCTTGGGAATTTCAGCGGTGAAAGTTGAGAGAGCATTCAGCACCGCTTCATCGTCCGTATCAAAATCCACACCCTGAGTTGCAACTTCAGTCTGTGCCGGTAGGGTCAGGGTCCCTGCGGAGAAAGCGCTGTAGTTCTCGGCCTGGGCCAGGAACTCCATCAGCTTGGCGACCGCCTCGGGATGCTCTGTGTCGGCAAAAGCTACAATGCCTGCGCCACCAGCAACACCCGTGCTGCCGCCATCACCGCTTGGGTTGGGGACCACCACCCAGTCGAAGGCATCACCGACATCATTGGCGACACCGTTGGTCTGCCAGGAACCGGTCATGCACATCACCAGATCGCTGCTCTTGAAGAAGTCGATGCAGTTGTTGAGGCCGTCGCCGACCAACCAGACTTCGTCGGGCGTAATGCCATCAACGTGCCAGCTGTTGAGCAATTCGGCGAAGCTGCGGTAACCAGGCGTATCCACGGTGAAGTTGCCGTTGGCATCGATCAGCGTAGCACCATTGCTCATGGCAGGACCGGCGAAGCGGTGACCTGTGCGGTCGATGGAGATGGCATATTGCACCCCGGTGGCTTCGGCGACCTGCTGAGTGATCTCGGTCCACTCTTCCCAGGTCGTGCCTTCGCCAGGCACATCGATGCCAGCCTGGTCAAAGAGGGTCTTGTTGACAAAAGGCCCGGTCACGGTCAGTGCATCGGGGAAGCCACCATAGCCCATCGCCTCTAGAATCGGGGCAGGGAAGTTGGCTTCATAGTAGGCCGGGTCCTCGAGATAAGGCCGCAGATCCAGCAATTTGCCGCTGTAAACGCCAAAATTGGTGATGCGGGCCATGTCTGGGCCTTCACCGGTCTCCACTTGGACTGGCAGTTGTTGGTCGATCGTGTCGTAAGGAACCACATCCAAAACGACAGTTATTTCCGAGTTTTCTGCCATGAAGGCATCCACGAGGGGCTGCATCACATCGGCTTCAATCCCATCTGCATAATACATGAAGCGTATCTCAGCTGGTTCGAGCGCAGCAGATTCCTCTTCCGGAGCGGCACCGGTTGCCTCAGCGATAGCGTCGTCGATGTCTTGTTGTAAGCGTTGTAAGGCATCATCCAGGGTCAGTTCTCCAGTGAGATACTGGGCGATGCGGTTGGCACTGTTGCGGTAGTAGGCAAAAGCAAAGGGGTGCACGTTGAGACCCACAGCCTGGTCTTGCAGCTTGGGGATTTCAGCGGTGAAAGTCGAGAGAGCATCCAGCACCGCTTCGTCGTCCGTATCAAAAGCCACACCTTGGGTGGCAACTTCAGTCTGTGCCGGTAGGGTCAGGGTCCCTGCGGAGAAAGCGCTGTAGTTCTCGGCTTGGGCCAGGAAC
>Ga0209742_10000108_pt1 | contig 45515 bp, 48 predicted proteins | sample DeeMarSeWOR38_10_FD_187462 | JGI IMG/M metagenome (GOLD analysis project Ga0209742, IMG submission 187462) | Marine sediment microbial communities from White Oak River estuary, North Carolina - WOR-3-8_10 (SPAdes) (version 2) | ecosystem: Environmental > Aquatic > Marine > Intertidal zone >...
CTCAACCTTAGGAACCTCAACCTTAGGAACCTCAACCTTAGGAACCTCAACCTTAGGAACCTCAACCTTAGGAACCTCAACCTTAGGAACCTCAACCTTTGATGGAATATGGGTTTCTTTTTTTTCTGGAGAGATTTCTTGAATTTTTACTTTGGAATCAGGAAGAGTTTCAATTTTTTTCTCTTCAATAATAGGCATTTCGTCTATAGGCGGAGGTTCTATAATGTTGATTTTATCGGGAAATTGAACATCAGAAGGCATAATTTTTACTCGGACACCTAATATCCCTGGTTTGAGTTGAACATGAACTTCAGCTTTTTTCATATTTTTTAATGCAGGATCGCCACATCTGGGAAAATATCCTGCTCTAAATTTTTCAAACCTTGCTCTTTCAGTTCGCAATTTTCCACTTATTACTATTTCAACTCCGAGTGCTCCAGCATCCATTACTTGGTTAAGAGCCCAATAACCTGCTCTTCTAAAATGAATTCCTCTCTGCAGAGCTGAAGCAACGCGAGAAGCTACAACAAAAGCATTGAATTCTGGAACTTCGATTTCTGAAACGGAGATTTGGGGATTGGGTAATTTAAAATTTTGTTCTAGGGTTACTGCAAGTTCCTTTATAGTCTCTCCTCCACGTCCAATAACTAATCCTGGACGCATGGCATAGATTACAATATGAGTTCCTAATGGAGTTTTAGAAATATCAACTCCGCCATAACCTGCTCTTTCAAGCTTCTTTTGCAAAAATTCATCGATTTCTGTTTTTTTTATAGCCTCAGTTATAAATCTTCTAACAATAGACATTAAAATCCTTCTCCTTGTCTAAGTTTCTCAGTCAATACAATTTCAATATGAGTTGTAGTTTCATTTTTTGGAGAAGCTCTTCCATGAGCTCTTGGAGTAAATCGTTTAATCTTAATTCCTGGATAAGCAGCTGCATGATATATCTTGAGTTCATCCACATCCAAACCTTTATTCTCGGCATTTGCTTCAGCATTTTCAATAACTCGGAGAATTTTGCTTGCAGCTTTTATGGGATATCTACCTGCAAAAGTGTTCTTAAGTCCATGACGATGTGCGACCTTCTTTTTATGTCTCCTAAATGGAACTGGTTTTTCTTTTTTGATGACTTGTCTAAGATATTGTTTTGCTAATGTTAATTTCATTCCTTTTATGGCTGCACATACTTCTCTGGCTGATTTTTGGGACACTCTAATCTCGCGTCCACTGGCTTTCGCTGTTTTTTCAGGATCTAATTCCTCTGCTATTATAGAGTATCCCCATTTTGGCACTTCTTACCTCTCCAATTGTGCAATTCAACAGCGTAAGGGCGATTTATATGGCTTTCCATACCCTGATCTAGTTTTAAACTGATAAAAAGATTCTTTTCTATTTTTGGCAGATTATTTAAAAAAATCTAGAGGGTAATTATTTAAGAATATTTTTTATTTGTTCCTTCGATCTGTTTATTTTCAACTCTTTTGTATTATTAAAGAAAAAGGAGCGGATAACTAATTGAATAATATTGATGAAAAAATTACCATGATGCATGGAGCTGGAGGAACGGTTATGCATGATTTAATCAAAAATCATATTGCAAAATATTTTAAGAACACCAGAAAAGCTGAAGTGCCTCTTGAAGCGATGGATGATGCTGCAGCTATAGGAGATATAGTTTTAAAGAGTGATTCCCATGCAGTTAAGCCTTTATTCTTTCCGGGTGGTAATATTGGAAATATTGCCATATCTGGAACTGTGAATGATATTGCAGCTTTAGGTGCTGAGCCTTACGCACTAGCTTGTGGGGTTATTTTGGAAGAAGGATTTGGCTTATCTGATTTTGATCGGATTTTGTTAACTATGCAAAAAACATGTAGTAAAGCAGAAGTGGATATAGTCACAGGAGACACTAAAGTAATTGAAAAGGGTAGCATGGGAGGATGTGTTATAAACGTCTCTGGGATAGGTAAAAGAACAATAGCGACTGAAAATAATCTTAAAATTGTGAGGAGCTTTCAAAATAATTTCAAATCTAGATGGCTTCTTGATTCTAATTTAAGGATAAACAACAAAATTATTCTTTCGGGAACTATAGGTGAACATGGAATTGCAATATTATCATCTCAACAGGGTCTGAATTTTGGTAGCAAAATAGAATCTGATGTGAAACCTCTTAATCTTATTATTCAAAAACTGCTACGGGAAGTAGGCGGAATTGTAGCAATTAAAGATCCAACTAGGGGTGGATTGGCTGATTGCTTAAATGAGTTTGGTGAAAAATCAAAAGTAGGCATCTTAATTCATGAAGAAAAAATACCAATTAGAAAGGATGTTAAAGCTGCATGTGAAATGTTAGGTTTAGATCCCCTCGAAATTGGAAATGAAGGAAAAATAGTTATAGGAGTTATAGAGAATAAAGCAAATCAGATTTTGGAACTTCTCAGAGAGACCGATGAAGGAAAAGATGCTGAAATAATAGGCAAAGTCACTAAAGATTTTGCAGGAGTAGCTATGAAAACTACTGTAGGAGGAAAGAGAATTATCGCTAGACCTGTTGGGGATCCTATTCCCAGAATTTGTTAATCATATAACATAAGTTTAAGTATTTATTTGGAATTCTTCCAGAGATCATTTACTCTTCCAGCTTTTTTTAGTTTCCAATTTCCAAAAAAGTCTTTTTTATAAAAGTGATATAAATTACAGTTTTTGCAGTGCATTATTCTTTTTCCTTTTTCAAAATCAACTTCAAATAATTCTAAAGTTGATTTACAATCAATACAAGTTCCAATATATCTTTTCTCCGATTGATCGCTCATGCTTGATCACTTGTAATTTGATAAATAGCTTTTAACCTTTATACTTTATCAGAAAAATGGAATAGTTATTTAGAGTATAAATTAATTTATAAAAAAGATAGTTCAGAACTTATTGCCCATACTCGACATGTACCCTCACTACTAACCATACAAGCACCTACAGGGTTTTGAGGGGTACAAGTTTTCATAAACATAGGACACTCATTTGGTTTTATTTTGCCAATTATTACAAGGTGGCACTCACATCCAAGCAAGATATCCCTTCCTTGTTCTACTTTAATATCATATTTTTTATTAGCATTATAATTTTCAAATACATCTTTAAGCTTAAGAGCTGAATTAGGTAATCTCCCGATACCCCTCCAGTTTGAGGATACAATATTAAATGCTTTATTCATTACATCTAATGCTTTCAAATTACCTTGCCATTTAACCATTCGAGAATATTCGTTTTCTAGCTTTGCTTCATTTTCTTTATGTTGTTTTAGAAGCATATAAATCCCCATTAGAACATCATTGGGTTCAAAACCTGCTATTACCGTTGGCATACGGTAAACTCTTGGAAAAAGTTCATAGGGTTTTAATCCAATTATTACACTCACATGACCTGGTGCGATGAAACCATCTATTTGTAGGTCACCTAATCCTAAAAGTAGTTCCATAGCTGGCGGTATTAGCCGGTGTGAGACTAAAAAACTAAAATTAGCTGGGGGATTTTTTAAAATTTCAATTGCTGTCGTTGGAGCAGTCGTTTCGAATCCCACTGCAAAAAATACAAATTCTTTATTTGGCTCATTTTTTGCTAATTGAATTGCATCTGATAATCCATACACAATTCTAACATCAGCACCTTCTGATTTTGCTTCTAAAAGAGATTTTTCACTTCCAGGAACTCGCAAAACATCCCCAAAACTAGTTATTACAGCTCCTTTTTGAGCAATCTGGACAGCTTCATCAATTTCCGAAGCAGGAACAATGCAAACAGGGCATCCAGGACCAGCTATTACTTCAATATTTTTAGGCAAAAGACTCCGTAGACCATAATGAGTTATGCTCCATTCATGTGTACCACAAACATGGCAAAATTTTATCAATTCATCCGCAGGTGCTATGTTGGCTATTTTTCGTGCTATTTTTTTGGCTAATTCCGGTTCTCTAAACCTAAATTTCTCTGTCATATAAAAATCAGCTTATATACAATCATTCGATTTCTTTTGACAATATCTCTTTCCATAGTTTTATTGTTTCAAGAGCTTCATTGTCATTTATCGTTTGAATAGCATAACCCGCGTGGATTAGAACATAACCTCCTACCCGGGTGTCAACTAAAGATATATTAACATGCCTTAAAACACCTTGTCCGAAATCAACTTGGGCTGTATCACCTTCAATCTTTACAACAAGAGCTGGAATCGCTAGACACATAATATATCAATCTAAAACGAGGAAAAAACCGTGATAAAATGGTTATGGTTTAAAAGCTGAAAAAGCCTCCTGCAACTGCTTGTCCAAAAGATATTCCACCGTCACCCGGTGGAATCTGTCTATGTACAAGGAATTGTAATCCCTCAGATTCAATTTTTTTCCCAATTAATTCTGATAATATTTGATTGCATGCAACTCCACCAGAAAAACCAACATAATCAATATTCTCTTCCTTAGCCTCGTTTATCGCTAATTCAGCTAAACCTTCAGCAAGATATTTATGAACAGAATAAGCCAAATCTTTTTGCGAATACCGCCCTTTATTATTAAAAACATTCAGAAGAAGAGGAGTGGTAAGCAAACTATTGTTCTTAAAAAGCGGTTTTAGATTTAATACATCCTTGCCTTTTATTGCAACAGACTCAAGTTTAATTGCAGGCTCCCCTTCATAAGTCCGTTCGAAGCAGATTCCTAATATTGCAGCTGCTGCATCCAAAACTCTTCCACAGCTAGTTGTTTCTATTGCATTAATTTGACTTTTCATTTGATGTAAAATTAATTTTGCTTCAGTTTCTCCATAAGGCAGATTTTTAGAATTTGTTAATAGCCAATTTGACATATCTATTTCTTTATTCAATATTCCTGCTACTATACGAGTGGGATATCGAGTAGCCAGATCTCCTCCAATCAGAGGTTGTTTTTCCAAATGTCCAATTCTTTTAATCTCATTTGATTTACCAACAGATAGAAAAATTTCTCCACCCCAAGCCTCACCATTAATTCCATAACCATACCCATCACACACAATGCCCACTATTTCATTTATAGAATGTTCAACCATCAATCCGGCAATATGTGAGTGATGATGTTGTAGTTGAACCAAATCCCACCCATTTTTATTTGATAGGTCTTTTGCTATTTGAGTGGTTATGAATTTAGGGTGAAGATCACATACAATGATATCTATTTTACTGTTAGTTAAGCGTATCAAATGATTTGTGGCTTTTTCAAGAAAATTTCTTGTTTCGATATTTTCAACATCACCAATATGTTGACTAATAAATGCTTTATTCCCCGAAAGGATACACGATGTAATATTAAGTTCTCCACCTATTCCCAAAACATTGAGTTTGGTTTTTTCTTTCAGAATTATTGGTTTTGGTGAATATCCTCTACTTCTTCTTATAAAAACTGAATTATTTCCATGAACTCTAAGGACAGAATCATCACAACGATTTGCAATTTTTCGATTATGAAATAGGAAATAATCGACGACTTTGTTTAGCTTTTTTTGAGCTTCTTCGTTATCTTTAATTATAGGTTGATTCGGAGGGTTTGCACTTGTCATAACAAAAGCTTCATCTGAAGTTTTATCAAATAACATGTGATGTAATGCTGTATAAGGAAGCATAATGCCTAAATTATGAAGATTTGGAGCTACCAGAGGTGAAATCTTGGCTTTTGTCTTTTTATTTAGTAAAACTATTGGACGAGAAGGTGATTTAAGAAGTGCTTCTTCTTTGGAATTTATCTCAGTTAAGTTTTTTGCTGTTTCTATATTTTTGGCCATAATTGCAAATGGTTTTGAAGTTCTATGCTTAACTGTACGAAGTCTTTTCAGTGGAGAAATTTTGCTTGAAGAAGAGGCAAGATGAAAACCCCCAAGACCCTTGATTGCTACTATTGATCCTTCAGAGATGAGTTTTCCCGCTTCGTGTATTGGATTTTTTTGATAAAGCAACGTGCCATCGTTTGAAACTAAGTATACTTCAGGACCACAATCAGAACAAGCAACTGTTTGAGCGTGAAACCGTCTGTTTTTTGAATTAAAATAGTCTTTTTTGCATTTGCCTATTAGGGGAAAGGTTGACATTGTTGTATTGACGCGATCATAGGGTAATTTTTCTATTATTGTAAATCTTGGGCCACAATCGGTGCAAGTAATAAAAAAATAGTTATGTCTATGATTTTTTGGATCGCGTAATTCATTGAGACAGCTGTCACATATTGCTATATCTGGGGGAATTATTGATCCAAATAGTTTGGTTTTTAAAGAGCTTTTTTCAATTCTAAAATCTGTGTATTGGTTGTTACCTTTAATTTTAGTAGTTATTATATCATAGATTTGTGCTAATGGCGGTAGGTTTGTTTTTAGCTCGGAGATGAAAGAGGCAATGTTTTTTTGTTTTCCTTCTAGAAGAATTTCTACTCCTGCATCACCCTTATTTTTAACAAAACCATTCAAGTTATGCTTAATTGCTATCCGATAAATAAATGGACGAAAACCAACTCCCTGTACTACTCCTGTTACGTTGATTTTTATGCGCAATTGTAAACCTTCTTGAAATAAAAGAAATAATTATTCTAATAAGATGGCTAATTTCGAGATCATTAATCATATACCTTATTGAATCTTTACTTCTTTCTCATATTTTCTTCTAGTGGAAGAGGTGGCTATAATTAAATAAAACGGTAAGTAATTTTTATAATATTTTAAAAAATATATTTTAGATAAGTTTGTATTCGTTGTCATGCTAGTTTTATTGATATGAGGAAAAAGTAATCTTGGAGAGTATAGGATTAATTTTTTAATTTGATTTTAGCTATTTTTTGTTTTTCCTCATCTTGAAGAATTCTTCTGAGAACTTTTCCCACGGAACTTATAGGTAAATCTTTTCTAAATTCTACTTCTCTTATAGCTTTGTAAGAGGCAACTCTATTATTTACAAAAGCTTTTATTTCTTCTTCAGTAATTTTTTCGTTTTCTTTTAATACTATAAAAGCTTTTGGAATTTCTCCTACAATTGGAGCTGGTTTTCCTATAACTGCACAAATTTTTATTTTTGAATTTTCGTAGATTATATCTTCAAGTTCCCTAGGGTATATGCTATAATCTTTGTATTTAATTAAATCTTTTTTACGATCAGTTATGTAAAAAAAACCATCTTTATCCATTTTTCCTATATCACCAGTCAATAGCCAACCATCTTTGAGCACTAATTTAGTTTCAATTGAATTCTTCCAATAACCTCGCATTATTTGAGGTCCTTTTATGGCTAATTCACCTTTTTCACCTACTGGAACTTCTTTTTCATGGTGTTGTAAATTAACTATTTTTGCGTCTGTATCGGGCAAGGGAATTCCTATGGAACCTATTCGAACGGTTTCCGTTGTATTATCAATAGGGTTACAGTGAGTTACAGGTGATGCTTCTGTAAGACCATATCCTTCAGCTAAAAGTCCTTTTGTTATTTTCATAAATTTCTTTTGCACTTGGGGTGGAAGCGGAGATGCACCAGAAATGCATATTCGAATGCTTGTAAGATCAAATTTTTCAAGATCTTTATTTGTTAATAATATTGAATACATTGTTGGTACTCCGCAAAAAACTGTGATTTTTTTGCTCTGTATAAGATGTAATATTTTTTTAGGATCAAATTTAGGAATTAAAACCATTTTTGCTGCCGATGCAATTGGCACAGTCATGCTTGTTGTCATACCATAAATGTGAAAAAGCGGTAAAGCAGTCAAAAAATTTTCAGATGCAGGTTTTGCTTTTATCCAAGTTTTAAACATTAACGTGTTTGAAACCAAATTAAAATGGGTTAACATAGCACCTTTAACTACACCTGTAGTTCCGCCTGTGTATTGCAAAGCTGCAAGATCAATTTTTGGATCAATTTTTATGGAAGGAATAGTTAAATTCGAATTCTCTAGGATTATCTTTTCAAAACACAAAATATTATGCTTATGTATAATATTAATTTCAGAAGCATCAACACTAGGGAAATTCCAAGTTGGTTTTGCAAGTATTACATTTTCCAATTTAGTTCTTTGACTAACTTTTTGAATAATTGGATAAAGAGATTCTAATGTTATGATAATTTTTGCTCCCGAGTTTACAAGTTGATATTTTACTTCACGTTCTCTATAAAGTGGGTTTATTGAGGTAACAATAGCTCCCAATTTTAATATCCCAAAATAAGCTATGATAAATTGTGGATTATTCGGAAGAAAAAGAGCTATTGGGTCTTGTTTTTTCACGCCAAGTTTTCTTAATCCTATTGCAAATTGATCAGAAAAAATATTTAATTCCTTGTAGGTAATTTCATTATCTAAATAATCTATAGCTATATTATTAGGATATTCTTTTGCTGTTTTGATTAGAATTTCATGAAGAGATATTTTAGGATAGACAATTTCTTTAGGCATACTAGAAGGCCAAATTTTAAACCAAGGTCTTTCTTTTATTTTCAATGCTAGTACTCCGTTTGGATACAGACTTCATTAGGCTGTAATAATATTTTCAAATGCATGTAGTGAATCTTAGGTATTACTTTTTTTTAATTTATGGGTTATATTTTTTTGGTTTATTGATTTTTAAATAGAATTAGAAATTAAGAATAGCAATACTAAATGTAATGGATAGTAAAAGTAAAAGAAATATTTCCTTATTATATAAAAGAATGAATGATTAGGAATAATAATTTCAAATTTCAATCTATTTGTAACATGCAGAAGAATTATTGCTAATGCTGCTAACGAGAATATTTGGATTTTTGCTTGAATATTAGATTCGAATAAGAATAAGCTGTTTAGAGCCAATAAAGCTAAAATCCCAGTTTTTTTGTTATCTAATAAAATGTCCATAAACAGTATTGTTAATACTCCATAAAAAGAACCTTCAAAAATAGGGAGTAATGATAAAACTAGGGGAATAATGGCAATATAATTTTTCTTTTTAAAAAAATAAATTGTTAAGGCGCCTAATAATAAAGAAAAGAAGATATTTAGTCGTTCAAAAGGTTGAATATTAAAAGCTAGGTAGTATGGAATTTGAGATATTAACCCAAAAATGAGTAATGTGATAAAATATTTTTTTGGTTTTTTTGTGCTTCTAAGTCCTATAGCTATTAAATATCCAAAAATGGGAAAAGCGAGTCTCCCGATAATTCTAAGAAAAATGAACTCGGGATATAATATTACTCCAATATGATCTATTGTCATTGATAAAATGGCAATTATCTTAAGGATATCTCTACCGAAGTCAAATTTCACTTGTGAACACAAATAAATCGGATTAGAACATTTAAGATAAAGGTTTTACTATAATCTCATTATTAAATAGTTATTTTAAAAAAAATCAAGATAATGATTTTAAAATAAATTAAAAAAATTAGTTTATTTTTTTTCTGATAGAAATTTGTGCATTGCTTTGGCTGCTGTTTTTCCTGCTCCCATCGCGCTTATCACAGTAGCAGCTCCAGTTACTACATCTCCTCCTGCATATACGCCTTGGATGCTTGTTTTTCCATTCTCATCGACAAGTATCGTACCACGTTTTAGGTTTACTTCAAGACCAGTAGTAGTTCTTTGAATAATGGGATTTGGAGTTTGCCCGATCGCTATTATGACAGTGTCTGTTTCCATAGTAAATTCGGAACCTTTCATTGGAATTGGTCTTCTTCTACCTGATTCGTCTGGAGGTCCAAGTTCCATTGCAATACATTCCATGGATTTTACCCAACCTTTTTCATCCCCATTAAATTTAAGAGGGGCAGCAAGGAATTTACAAACAAGGCCTTCTTCTTCGGCGTTTTCAATTTCTTCTTGCCTTGCTGGTAACTCATCACGAGATCTTCTGTATAACAGACAAACTTCCGCACCTAAACGCATTGATGAACGAGCACAATCCATAGCAACGTTGCCACCTCCGATAACTACAACATGTTTTCCTATTCGAACTGGTGTATCATATTCTGGAAAATCAAATGATTTCATTAAATTATTTCGGATTAGGAATTCATTTGCCGAATAAATTCCTCCTAGATTTTCTCCTTCAACGCCCATAAATCTAGGCAATCCAGCACCTGATCCAATAAATACCGCATTAGTGTCTGTTTTCAGAAGTTCAGGAATAGTATGAATTCGGCCAACTAAATTTCCTACTCGCAATTCTACGCCTAGTTTTTCAATATATGCTACTTCATTCCTTACAATAGCTTTAGGAAGCCGAAATTCAGGTATGCCATAGATTAAAACTCCACCGGGTAAGTGGAGAGCTTCATACATAGTCACTTTATGACCTAGTTGTATTAAATCAGCTGCAGCTGTGAGTCCTGCTGGACCAGCACCAACTACGGCTACTTTTTTTCCTGTAGGTGGAGCTTTTTCAGGAATTTGAAATCCATGATCTCTTTCCCAATCAGCAAGATATCTTTCTAATCGTCCTATACTAACTGGATCCCCAATTTTTCCTAGAACACATTTTACTTGACATTGCTCTTCTTGTGGACATACTCTACCACAAACAGCAGGAAGTGCATTTTTCGATTTTATTGTTATTATGCCTTCAGCATATTTCTTTTCTTTAATACATTTTATAAACTCGGGAATTGGCACTTCAACTGGACATCCATCAACACATTGGGGTTTTACGCATTGTAAGCAACGAGCAGCTTCTTCAAGTGCTTGTTCCTCAGTGTAACCCAAAGCAACTTCGTTAAAATTCTTAACCCTAACTTTGGGATCTTGCTTTGGCATTTTTACTTCTTCTTTTTTGATTTTAGGTTTAGGCTTTCTTTCTGTCACATCTACAACCTCCTATATTTTTTTCCCACATAAGGGAAGCTACTCTTTCTTCGGGTAGGAATAACCGTTGACGTTGAACTAGTTCTTCAAAATCAACTTGATGTCCATCAAATTCTGGCCCATCAACACATCCAAAAAGCATTTTTCCTCCAACTGTAACACGACAAACACCACACATGCCCATACCATCCATCATTATTGGAGTGGTTGTCACAATTGTAGGAATTCCATAAGGTTTTGTTATTTCACTAACTTCCTTCATCATAACAACAGGTCCCATAACAACACAATGATCGAACTTTTCTGTTTTTAAAATTTCTTTTAAGAAATCTAGACCTTTATATCCAATAGATCCGTCATCAGAAGCGGTATAGATCTTATCGCTTAGAGTTTTTGCTTTTTCTTCCATAAATAATTCTTCTTTTATTCGTGCACCTAAAATAGTAGTAACTTTGTTGCCTGTTTGCTTCATAGCTTTTACTTGTAATAAAAGAGGAGCAATAAATACGCCTCCTCCTATACATAAGATCTTTCCAAAATTTTTGATTTCTGAGGGATTTCCTAGTGGTCCTGTGACGTTTTCTAAAGTGTCCCCAGCTTGCATCTGACCAAGTTCTTTTGTTGTTTTACCTACTTCATGAAAAGCAAAGGATACTGTTCCTTTTTCTCTATTATAATCACAAATTGTTAAGGGTATCCGCTCACCTTTGACACTTATAATAACTATTAGAAACTGGCCAGGTTTTGCTTTTGCAGCTATATCTGGTGCTAAAACCTCAAACATCTTTGTTTTTGGAGCAAGTTCCTCAGTAGAGACTATTTTATAAATCATTTTTCTCCTCCTTTGTAACACAACACATAGGGATAACGGATAATTTTTGGTAAAAGTCGTCAACTTTCTTTTTAAGCTCATCGGCACATCTTGGCGAAGTTTCATAATATTGAAAACGATCAAGTAAATCCATGTTCTTTAAAACTTTTTTTAAAACATCTAGATTTCGCTCTGCCACATCTCTGCCTTCTTCAAGTTTACAATCTTCAGAAGAACAAACAACACCCATTACTCCATCAAATCCACATTTTAAAGCATTAATAACATGTACTGGATCCAAAGCTTTAAAACAGGGAATTTCTAAAACCATTGCATTTTTTCCTGAAAAAACACTATTTGGATCGTCTAATGCAGAAAATTCTGACCACTGACAAATAAAAGCTAAGAGTCCAGGTTTATTATTATCAGATTTAATCCTAGCTGCTGCTTTTGCATAACGTTCAATAACTTCTTCAAACTCAAAACCCTTCACTTCTATAGCTTGATGAGGACAAACTAAAGCACATGCACCACATCCGACACATTCTTCTTCGATTATAGCTGGTGTTGCAAAAGGTTCTGCTTTAATAGCTTCATAAGGACAAATAAATACACATTTATCGCAACCCACGCATTTATCCGTATTATATACGGCTTTTCTAGAGAATTTTACTATTGTTAGTGTATTTTTATCGTATCCAAGTTGTTCAAGTATGTTTTTACTTAATTGAATCCTTCTTGTGTTTATTTTTGTGCCTTCTTTATATCTGCAGAATTTATCTTCACATTGTATTGAGAGGATATTCTTAATACCTGAGTTTAAGGTTTTAAAAATAAAATCAGTTGGAATTCTACCTGAACAAGGTAGTCTTAAAGGAATATAATTTTCAACTTTAATACCTTTATCTGCAAATATTTCTTCGGTTTCACAGGTTGAAGGGGAGTTTCCTCTACACATTAAAACTAATGTTTCACTGGGATTTTCCTTTTTTGCACTTTCAACATAATCCAAAAGATGCTCATAATCATAATAGTTCATATCTATTGCTGCTACAGGACAAGCACTCGAACAAATGCCACAAACTTGACATTCTTGAATATCAATTGCAACTTCACCTGATTCAGAATCACGTTTTATTGCATCATAAGGACAAATGGAATAACAAACACCACATCTACTACAAAGATCTTGGTTAATGTTTACTACAGCTAGACATTCTTCACTCATTATGAAAGTCTCCATTTTTTAGGTTTTTTGAAGCTGTAAGCATACTAGCTAAGCCTATGAAAGCATGAAAAAGGGTTTTTAATGATATAATGTTTTCCCTCTATTTTCGATAATACGGTCGTTTAATGTAGCTATAAGCTTCTAGCGCGGCTGTTATACCTTGTCCAACCGCAGTACCGATTTGTTTTACAGGTTGATTTGTAAGGTCTCCGGCTGAAAAAACCCCAGGAACATTGGTTCTTTGGTATAAATCAACTATAACGTGTCCTTTGTTATCTAATTCAATACCTGTATTTTGGGTTATTTGATTATTGGGAGCTTCGCCTATTTGTACAAAAACTGCATCAACAGGAATTTTTTTCTTTTCCTTACTTTTATTATTTATCACAATGGCCGCGTTTACGATTTTTACTCCTAATATTTCTTGAAGTTCCGTGTTCCATAATATTTTTACATTTTTTTTGGATGTTATCTCAGTTATTAGAGTTTGTTCAGAGCGAAAAGAGTCACGTCGATGAACTACTAAAACTTCAGATACAATATCTGATAAATACAAGGTTGTAGTGGCTGCAGTATTCCCTCCACCGACAACCATTACTTTTTTTCCTTTGAATAAGGGACCATCACATACTCCACAATAGCTAACACCTCTTCCTTTGAATTCGTTTTCGCCTTTAACCCCGAGAATTCGGTAATGTGATCCCGTTGCCAAGATTATTGCTTTGCAATGATAAGAGGTTGTGTTTGTTTCTAAAATTCTATTTTTCTCTTTGATTATTAATTTAGTTGCTGACTCTAATTCATGCACTGTAACTCCAAGTCTTCTGCATTGAAGAACCATTTTCTCAGCTAACTCTCTACCATCAATTTTAATAAACCCGGGATAATTCTCAACAATTGGTGCGTCAGCAGTTGTACCCCCAGCCATTTTCTCATCTATTATAAGAGTTTGCAACCCACTTCTTGCTGCGTAGATTCCAGCAGCTAAACCTGCAGGACCAGCCCCAACGATTACGAGCTCCCATTCTTGCATATTAATTCAAGTCCATTAATCAAGTATTTTGATATTAAGAAATTTATGAATGATTCGGATAAAATAATACAATTGTGAAATTAATATCTGAATATTGTGAGATAGATAATTTTCAATTAAAACATAGAGATTATAATTAAGCTTGGAAATCAATAATCGTTGTGATATAGGATGTTAAAGGAAGCCTGGAAAGTTGCTATTGAAACATTAAGTCTGATAGAAATGCAAAAGCTTAGTGAGCAAATGGCTTTTGCAAAAACTATTGAAAAAATACAGGCAAAAAATCCTAATTCAATTAGATTAGCATATTCGCTAATTATCGAAACAATAAGACGTAAAAATCAAATTGATAAATTTATCAATCATGTTCTTAACTCAGAAAATATCAATAAATTAAGTTTTGATTTATGGTCATTTTTGCGACTTTATATTTACCAGACAAGAATAACAAAAAATTGGTCCAAAATTTATTTAAGAGAAGCTGAGAAAATAGCTGATCTTGGAAGATTTATTTTTGGCTGGAAATTTTTTAGACAAATTGAGTATATTTTAGGTTTTTTACTAACTCAAGAATTATCCGTAATTTTCGAAGGAGCAGATGATTTAGAGAGAGAGGCCCTTCAATCATTTCACCCAAAATGGTTTGTTAAATATATTTTAGATCTTTTGGGAAAAAAACAAGGGTTAAATTTTCTTCAAGCAAATAATGATCAGCTACCAACTTATCTTAGATTGAATACAATTAAAGGATCAGAGAGTGAAATTCTAAATAGCCTTCATTATGAAGGGGTTGAATTAAAGAAAATTAAATCCTTAAAATGTATTTATGAAGTCTTATATTCAAAGCACGCATTAACTAAGATTAATAGCTTTAAGAAGAGGCTATTCTATATTCAAGATAAAGCAAGTTCTTTTGCAGCTGAAATTGCTGATCCAAAACCAGGAAATATTGTATTAGATGTTTGTTCGGCACCTGGAACTAAAACATCATATTTAGCACAACTTATGAAAAACCAAGGTATCATTTATTCAATTGATTATTCAAAAAGAAGAACTAAGATTTGGAAAAATGAAATGAGGCAAATGGGAGTAAAAATCGCTTTTCCAATAATAGCTGATGTATGCATTTCATTACCTCTTGATGTCTCAGCGGATATTATTGTTTTAGATCCTCCCTGCACAAGCACAGGAGTTTTCAGCAAGCAACCATCAGCAAAGTGGCGCATTACAATGCAATCAATTAAAAAAATGGCAGATATTCAATGGCAGATATTATCTAAATGTGCTTGCAAAGTTAAATCCGGAGGAACAATAATTTACTCCACTTGCAGTGTTACAATTGAAGAAAATGAGGATATTATTGGAAAATTCCTGAAAAAATATTCGGATTTTTACCTAGCTAATATTGAGCCTAAAATCGGTCTTCCTGGTCTAAAAAATTTGGATAAATGTCAACGCTTTTATCCAAATATTCATAGGAGCAATGGTTTTTTTGTAGCGAAACTCATCAGGCAATAATTAATTTTAGATAACTTAGGATAACTGCCGATTATTTTCTAGTGCACAGAGAATTTCTAGAATTATTTTTGAAGCTGTAATAGCTGATATTCCATTATCATAAATAGGTGTGACTTCTACAATATCAAAACCAATAGTTCGGTTATCACATAATGAACATACTATATCAAGAAGTCTATATGTTTCGATTCCTTCAGGTTCAGGATTCTGAACTCCGGGAGCGTATGCAGGATCGAGAACATCCATATCCACTGATAGATAAATGTTATCATATGATGATATGGCTTTTTTAATTTCATTTTTTACTTCATTACATCCTTTTTTTCTTATTTGATTTGACGTTATAATTTCGATTCCATTTTTTTTTGAATAATTTAATTCTTCCTCGCATATTGCCCGGGTTCCAACTTCAATGATTGTTGCTGGTTTTATATTTTCATTTATTAATCTCATGAATGTAGTATGAGAAAGATTTAATCCCAAAAATTCTTTTCTCATATCTAGATGAGCATCAAATACAACTAAAGCAGTCTTTTTGGATCGCGATTTAAGTCCTTTAAGTACACCTAAAGTAAGAGTGTGCTCACCGCCTATTGTTATTGGCAATTTTTCTTTTTCAAAAAGCTCTCTGCAAACAAGACTTAACATATCAAGAGTTTTCTTTGCATCACTAGATACATGCAAATCACCTAAATCAATTAAGGGAAGATTTTCAGAGTCAAAATTCGAACGAAAACTAAATGTTTCTATATTAAGGGAGGCTTGTCGAATAGCATTGGGTCCAAATCTAGCCCCTGTTCTATAGGTACTTGTTGCATCAAAGGGAACTCCAAGTATCACATATTTTGATTTCTCTAAAGGTCGCTGAATACCATTAAAAACATTTGACTGTGAAACATAAAGGTCAGCATTGCTCATGATTTTTTCTATAATAGTTAGTTAAGAGTTGCTCTAAACCTTTTTGTTTTTTAAAAGAGTTACAATAACTTTTTCATTTGAGTCAATAAATTGTTGATCTGCTGGGATTTCAATAAATCCATCAGCTTTGGATAAAGTGGTTATAGCTCCTGACATTCCAGACTTGATCGGATAAGCTATGAGTTTTTGATTTTTATCTCTAGAGAGCTTGACTGTTACATAGGTCTTTCTACCTTTCGCTGAAAACAATCTGGATCCTAATGTAGCTATAACCTTTTTTTCTGAGATTAATTTTCTGCCAGCAATTCTTTGAATAATAGGACTAACAATAAGATAAAAAACCAACAATGCAGATGCGGGATGCCCAGGAAGAGAAAACACTGGTTTGTTTCCTATGACCGCAACTGTTGTGGGTTTTCCTGGTTTCACAGCGATGCCAGATATAACAACACCTGGTTTACCTAAAGAATTGATTACTTTAGGGGTATAATCTTTTGGACCTACAGAAACTCCACCTGAAGTTATTATAATATCTGAAGATATCAATGCTTTTTTCAAAGTTTTTCCAAGTTCGACTTCATCATCAGGTACAACTCCTAGAATGATTGGTTTTCCTCCACTATCTAATATAGCGGCACTAAGACTGTAAGCATTAATGTCGTAAATTTTTCCAGGTATCAAGGCTTTTCCAGGTTCAATTATTTCTGCACCTGTTGAAATAACCGCAATTGTTGGTATTTTAAATACTTTGACAGAAGTAAAACCTAGTGCGGCTATAACTCCTATATCTGAAGCTTCTAGAATCTTACCAGCTTTAAGAATAATTTCGTCTTTTTTTATATCAGCACCTTTCTTCATTATATTCTCGCTTTGAGTTACTGCGCGATAAATAAAGAGTCGATTTTTTTGCTTTTGTGTATTTTCAACCATAACTACAGCATCGGCACCTATAGGAATAGGAGCTCCAGTGACGATTTCAGTTGCTTCACCTTTTTTAAGTTTAATTTTTGGATAAATTCCTACTTTGACTTCACCAATCACTTTAAGTTCAATTGGACTGATTTCTTCTGCTGCAAAAGTATCCTTTGCAATTACTGCATAACCATCGACGGTTGATCGGTCAAAAGGTGGAATGTCCATATTTGAAATAATATCTTCATATAAAATTCTAGAATAAGCATCAATTAAGGAAATTTTTTCATTACCCAACGGTTTTGGATTAATCTCGTTAAAAATCAATTTCTTTGCTTGATTATAAGTCATTAGTTCTCTAAACATCTTTTTCACTTTCCAAAGGTCCAAATAATAATACAGATACAATTTCTCCTTTTCTAACACCCTCTCGATTTGCTGGAACTATAACAAATCCATTAGCTTTAGTTAGCGATGAGATAATGCTTGATCCTCGAGCACTAATTGGTTCTACAAAGTTTTGGCCATTTGTTTTAAAAACTCTAACTCGAAGATAAGTTTGCCTTCCTAGTCTTGTAGCTGCTTTTCTAATTAATGTTCCTTTGATTATAACTCGATCATCAATATTTAATCCAATCATTTTGAATAAAAGGGGCTTCATAAACACTTCAAAGCCGACCATTGCAGCAACTGGATTTCCTGAGAGAATAAGGATCGGTTTTTTCTCGACTATTGCTAAACCCGTTGGCATTCCAGGTCTTAAGGCTATCCCATGAACTATAACACCAGGAGTCCCAATTTTATTGATTACTTCAGGTACAAAATCTAATTTTCCAACGCTGGTTCCACCTGTAGTAATAATGCAATCACAATTTTCCAGAGCTAATCTTATTTTATCTGAAATATTTTTTGGATCGTCTTTTGATATTCCCAAATCTAAAATTTTACAACCAAGTTCTTTGCATAATCCTGCTAACATGACTCTGTTTGACTCAAAAATTTGACCTTTGGAAGGAGATTCCGTTAGGGGTACTAGTTCATCTCCTGTTGCTAGAATACCTATCATTGGTTTTCTGGAGACATTAACTGATTCGTAGCCTAATGCAGATATTAAAGCCAAATGTTGTGGTTTTAAAAGGGTACCAGATCTAATTGCTAATTCTCCTGCTTTCACATCCTCTCCTTTTTTTGAGACATTTGCACCTTTTGGCAATTGAATATAGACCTCTAAATGAGATTTTGTTTTTTTTGTATTCTCAATCATTACCACAGTATCAGTATTTTTAGGAATCGGATTTCCGGTCCAAATTGGAAAGGCTTGCGGATAAGAAATCGTATTGATACCGGGTAGCTTAAATTTTATAGGTTCAAATTGTGATGCCCCAGCAGTATCAGTAGATAGAAGAGCATAACCATCAACAGCTGATTTGTCAAATCTAGGTAAGTCTTCTCTTGCAAAAATATCTGAAGATATTACCCGATTTAAAGCTTCATTAACTGAAATTTCCAATTCTTCACATTTTCTAGGATTTAAAATAGTCAACCATTTCTTCAAAGCTTCACTTGGTATTGTGAGCTTTTTAAATCCCTTCAATCTTGCCAACAGATTTCACAGGAAATGATAAGTACTTAAAATAAAAAATGTATCTCATATACTAAAGCTTTAATGTTAATTGAAGAGTATCTCGCATTTCTATAGCATCATAATCAAGCAAAGGGGTTTCGCATATTATCACTGGATGCATTTCATATTCAGAAATTAGCTCAGATAACAATCTAAAATCAGGACCAAAATCACTATTCCCCAAAATATGATGACGTTTTTCACCTTTTTCAGAGAATTCAACTTTGGAAAAATGACAATGCATATTTCTTAAAGCTTTAGTACCCAATCGATATTCAATTTTGTTGAAGATATCACGAAAATCACTTTTTTCCTTAAAGCTTCCTTTTCCACGTGCATGTAGGTGCCCCCAATCTATCACTAATTTAGTTTGTTTAATTGTCTCGCAGATTGTTATAATTTCTTCTAGTGATCCAAATTGTGAGGCTTTACCCATAGTTTCAGGCCCAATAAGAACATCTTTTATTCCATAGCTTTCCATTAATTCTACTATATTTTCTAATTCTCTGATACATTTTTTGAGTGCAAAACGTTTTTCCAGTTTGCCATAAAAACCTGAATGAAAAACCAAGACGTATGCATTCATCCAATGAGCTGCCTGAGCGCAAGCAATAATTCTGCGTTTGCTTGCTTCTACAATTTCTTTTTTTCCAAAAAGGTTAAGATAATAAGACCCATGAATGCTTAATATTACATCATTTTCTTTAGCTCTAATGCCTAATAATTCGGCATTTTCCTTTTTTATTTGAGCTGTTTGACCCCATCTAACAGCTGGATACTCAAAGGCATCAAGTCCTTCTGCATGCAAAAGCATGGGAACATCAGATACTGTTTCTATTAAAGTTTTGAATCTATCTGGAATTCCAGCTGGGCCAAAACGTGTACGATCCGCCATGAAGTTCACTTTGCAAAGATGGATGAATGTCAGAGTAGTTACACAGATTAAAAAATTTGATCCTATATAAAAAATAGATAAAAGATAAAAAAGATAGTATTCATGTTAAGTTCCGAATAAAATCTGACTAATTGAAGGAATAGTAACATAAAAGTGCGTAAATACAGCAGCTATTAATATCATAATACTAATGATCAATAGACCTATATCTCCACGGTGCAGCTTCAATTCATACAAATTTGTACGTTTTTTAGTCGCACCCCAAGCTCTAGATTCCATTGCTTCAGCCAATTCAAGACTTCTTCGAATAGAACTCACTATGAGTGGGATTAAAACTGGAATGTAATTACGAATTTTTTTTAAAAAACTTCCTTTTTCCATCTCCAAACCTCTTGCTTTTTGAGCATCCATTATAGTTTGTGCCTCTTCAGCTAAAACTGGAACGAAGCGTACAGCTGTTGTAAAAGCAAATGCAAATTCGTAAGGAACATGAGATTGTTCTAAAGCCAATCCAAGATGGTCTGGAGAGGTGGTTAAAAAGAAAACGGAAAAAGATCCGGCTAACACAATAAACCGTAGAGTCATGGCGATAGCAGATTCAATTTGATTCGCAGTTAATGAATATCCTGAAGTGAAATAGCTTGAAGCAATGTTTACTATGAATATAAAAAACGCTAGAAAGGCTGCTCCACGTAATGACCTGAGCCATTCTTTTTGCACATGCGCTAATAGAACAAATGGAATAGTCATCAAAAAAAGGGTTAATAGAACTATAATTTGATTAAAGAGAATAGCTGAAAAGAAAATTACGATAACATAGAAGAATTTTATTCTAGGATCAAGATTGTGAATTGGAGAACTGACCTTACGAAATTTTAACCCATCAAAAACGCTCATTTCTTTTTCTCCAAAATTTGTATCAAGATGTTTTTAGCATCATAGATGTCAATAATGTTTTGGGGAAGGCCAAAACAGGAGAGTTCTTGAAATATTTGAGCAATTTGGGGTAAAACAATAGATGATTTTGTCAATAATTCTTGATTGGTGAGTATGTCTGTACCCTTGCCATCAGCAATAATTTCACCATCTCTCATTAGCAAAACTCGTGGATTACATTCAGCTACGAATTCCACATCATGAGTAACCATCACAATAGTTTTTTTTTGAGTCTGCATTTGAATAATAAACTGACGCAAATTCTCTTTTTGTCTATGATCTTGACCGATTGTAGGTTCATCCAAAATCAATGTGTTGGGATTCCATGCTAACACAGACGCTAAAGCAACTCTTTTTCTTTCACCTCCACTAAGAAGAAAAGGAGAAGTATCGCGATATTGAGATAAACCTAAAAGATTCATAGCCCAATCAATTCGCTTCTTGACAACTTCTTCTTTAAAGCCAAAATTCTTTAATGCAAAAGCGATTTCCTCTTCAACTGTCTCACTGAAAAGCTGATGATCTGGATTTTGAAAAACAAAGCCTATATTTTTTGCTAATTCAGCCACACTAGTTTTAGTAGTTTCAATGCTATTTATTTTCACAAATCCCCTGGAAGGTTTTAGTAGTCCATTAAAATGTTTAACAAGGGTTGTCTTTCCAGCTCCATTTTGTCCCATTATAGCAACAAACTCACCATCTCTGATGTTTAGCGAGATTCCTTTTAATGCCTCGACATTGCTTGGATAAATAAAATGAAGATTTTCAACTTCAATCATTTTGTTTTCAGCTGCTCCTTTAAGAAATTCGCTAATTCTTCTGAACAAAGAGGGATTTCATTTGAAAGAGCTATTTTATCCTCCAATAATTCTTGGTAAAGAAGAGTAGCTTTTGGAATTCCTACTCCAAGAAGTCTAGTCTCTTGGGTGTTCAATATTTTTCTGGGTTTTCCATCAAGACAAATTTTTCCTTGATCCATAATTATTATTCTACTAGCATATTTTGCTGTTAAGTCCAATCTGTGTTCAACTAAAACAACTGTTATTCCTAATTTTTTATTCATTTCATAAATTATTGAAAATATTTTCTCTGCACTTAAAGGATCTAGAAATGAAGTAGGTTCATCCAAAACAATTAGTTTAGGTTGCATCGCTAGAACTGATGCAATTGCAACACGTTGTTGTTGTCCTCCCGAAATTTCATGTGGAGATCTTTCCCTTAGATCATAAATTTCTACTTGTTTTAAAGCCCAATCGACTCTTTGGCGAATTTCTTCCCTTCTCATTCCAATATTTTCTAATCCAAAAGCAACGTCCTTCTCAACAGAAAGAGCAAAGAGTTGATTTTCTGGATTTTGAAAAACTAATCCAACATTTTTTGCCATTTCATGGGTTTGCTTTTTCAAAGGATTTAATCCTGTTACGATTATTTCTCCTTTGATTTCGCCCTGGTAGAAATTGGGAATAAGTCCATTAAAACATCTGCAGAGTGTTGTTTTTCCACATCCACTAGGACCGGTTATTAAAACAAATTCGCCCTTCCTTATTTCCATCGAAATATTTTTTATAGAAGGGAATTTTCCTCCTGGGTAAGTGTATGTAAGATCTTTAGTTTCAATTATGGACATGTTTCTTGCCTGTTTTAATAAAGCATCTTTTTTAAATGATGTTATAATTATTAAGTTAGATTTGTTAAAATTTTTCTTATTATTGCTAAGCACTCGTTTAGTGAATCTTCTATTTTCCCTGCGCCATTTACACCTGCCGCAGAAGCATGACCACCACCGATTCCTGAGAGATAATCACCTAAAGGTTGTGCGATATCTTTTCCTAGATGAATACCTGTTTTTTTGTTAAATTCTTTTGTAGAACGTAAACTTATCTCAATTTTTTTTCCCTTTTTTCCAGCTACTATTGCTAAATGAGCTCCAAGATCCATAATTGCACGTGCTGAAGAAGATTGATATGAACTTACAGTTGAAAGCCCGATAATCCATTTATTAATATTTATTATTCTTACACGTTTGCAAGCTTTTATTCTAGCGATCCTCTCTGAAAAACTCATTGGAATTGCGAGGTGGGTTAATGCTTCTTGAGGATTTACACCAATTTCACATAGTTCAGAAATTATTTTAAAAGTTGATGATTTTCCTAATAAAAAATGTCGAGTATCAGAGGCTATTCCGATAAAGAGGGCTTTAGATTCGTTCATGTCTGGCTTTAATTTCAATTTCTTATAGAATCCATAGACGATTTCGCAAGTCGATGGTGCTGATTCATCTATTATAGACATTATTGCTATTTTGCCTGTCTTTGGGTTTATTGTATGATGATCAATTACTATTATAGGAACAGGAATTTTTGCAAGTTTTTTAGATAGATTCCCAAGTTGTTGAATTGTATTCGTATCTATCAAAATTATAATATCAGTTTGATCTAATTCTGGGTCATAATCAAGAGAAATTGGAACATATTCAATAACATTTTTTGACAACCGGTTTATTTCTTTTTCAGTTCCAATAATAACTTTCAATTCTGGTTTGAGTTTTTTTAACAATCCTTGAAGGGCATATGCTGAACCAATAGCATCAGGATCAGCCCTGCTATGACATAGTATAAGAGCAGAGGTCGCTTTTCTCTCATCTGTTAGTGAGAGGATATCATTAAATTTCATGTTAGTTGTCTCAAAAAATTATCAGAGGTTTTGAGTGCTTCCTTTAGTGCTCCTTTTGCTAAAGTTTCAGGGTTTATTTCTATAATTTTTGTGGATAATACTAAATCTACCTCAACATTTACAATCAAGGGGCTCTCTCCAGAAGCCTCCACGATTATATTTAATTTTTCCACTTTTTTTATAGGGATTCTTGAAAGAATATAGTTTTTTGCAGAATTTTCAGTAACTTTACACAAAACTTCCATTTGATCAGTGGTCAGCTTGGTTATTCCTAGCGCTTCCACTTAATTCACCCAGAAAGGCTGGTATTGCTATTTATAATGAAACTGGTTGTAAATCAGCCTGAAGCTTAGTTTGAGCCTCTTTTACTTGAGAACGTATTCTTTCCTCTTGTTTTGCTAATACTAAACTTCTTGTGTTAAGAAGTTCTTTTCTTTCAACAAGTTCTTCAGTTAATTTAGTTTTCTCAGCTTTTATTAAAAGAGATCCTGCTGTTTTATAAATAACTGCATCATCTGATGTTTTTTGAAGTTCCTTTAATGTTTGCTCAACTTCCGTTTTCTCCATTTCTACTTGTTGTTTTTGAGCAAGCACTGATTGCATTGTTTGTTGCAACTGTTGAAATCTCAAAAGACGTTCCTGAACTTGAGGTGGTAACTTTGAAATTTGATCACTCATATTACATTCTATCCGTCTGCACTGCAATAAGCAAGGCTCTTAATTAAGCATTATCTAAACAAGAATTGAAGTTTAATGATATAAAGATAATCAATCTTTAATCTGGTTTAATTTTTCAAAATTAGCGAATAAATTTTTAATAAAAGTGCTAATTAGTGCCGGGGGCGGGATTCGAGCCCGCGACTTCTGGACATTGGGCGTTTGGCCTCCTTTGTTCTCCAGATTATGAGTCTGGCGCCCTAAGCCAAGCTAGGCTACCCCGGCTATTTATTTCAGTTTATTTCTGATAATCTTGGCTAAATTTAAGGTTATTTATTAAAGTTTATTCGCGAGTTTGATAGTTGGATTAGCTAGAAGATTATTTTTTCTCAATTTTTTCAGTTTGATCTGGTGTACCTAAATATACTAGATCTGTTTGATCAATAAAAAGGCCCGTTTCAACAACGCCGCTAATCATTTTTAGAAGGTGATTTAGTTGTGAGGGATTTTTTATTAACCCAAAAAAAGCATCAAGTATTACATTTCCATTATCTGTTATTACGGGTCCTACTTTTCCTGTACCTTTGCGTAAAACAGTTTTTCCTCCGATTTTTTTGATTTGATTCTCAACCTGAGTTAGAGCAAAAGGAATTACTTCAACAGGAACTGGATGATCATGAATACCTAGGCATGTTACTTTTTTTCTTTTGTCAGCTATTATTATATTTGTTTTTGAAGCCGATGCAACAATTTTTTCTCTTGTTAGTGCAGCTCCCATCCCTTTTATCAAATTTAATTTGGGATCAATTTGATCTGCTCCGTCAATTGTTAAATCAATAATAGGATGCTCTTCGAAGGTAGTAATTTTAATCCCATATTTTGTTGCTAATAAGAAAGCTTGATATGAGGTTGGAATTCCAAAAATTTCAAGTTTTTCTATTTTTACTTTTTCACCTAACTCTTTAATGGCATATGCAACAGTGCTTCCACTTCCCAATCCAATAATATATTTGTCTTTAACATGTGTAATTGCCACTTTTGCTGCATTTTTCTTTGCATTATCTATCCAATCTCTATTATGAGTCAATTTCTATCTGCCCTAATTTGTCCAAAACTTTTTCTACTTCGCTTGTTATTGCTTCTATTCTTTTTTCTGCTTCGCTCTTAGGAGTTGGTAGTTCAGTTGTTGATTTACGACGTTTTCTCTTTTTATCTACTTTTATTTCTTCTTCTTGTTCTTCCAATGATTCTAATGATTTAGTTCTGATTTTTACCTCTTTAACAGGTTCCACATCGATTTTAGAACGCAATTCTTCAACTTTGAAATTTAGGTCTCCAAATCTTTCACTAAAAAGTTTAACCAGATCTTCTTGCATATTCTCAAGTTCATGAAGGGCTACAACCTTTTCATCTTTCGATATTGAGTCTCGTATATTCATCATTCTTGTTTTATATGTCCCAGCAAGACGATCTCTTTCTGATTCTGAAATTTTTCCTTCTGCATGAGCCTCATATAGTCTTCTTATTGCATCACTTAGAATTTCTCTTTCTACATCAAGGATTCTAAGTTCATCTTTCGCTTCATTCGCTTCAGTTTTTGGAATACTTTTTGTGATTCTAAAAGGTAAACCGCTTAAGTCTGGTTGAGCTTTGGTTTCCTTTATTGTTTTTGGCTTTTCCTCTCTTTTTCGCATTGCTAAGATTATTACAATTGAAGAGAAAGCTACCACTATTACAACTACTATTAGCGTTATAGGGTCAACCAAAGCCATAGTATCCTCTGTATTTGATAGATTTTGGTATATATATAAATTAATATACCATAAATTTGTACCAAAGATTTTAAAGCTGGTTTTTTTGTTCTAAAATATAATTCAGCTTTCGGAATTACTTTCATATTATTCTCCGATAAGAATTCTAAAATAAAAACTCATCTGGGCAGTGTAGAAAGTTCCGAAAAAAGATTATTCTTCTTAGGTATACGCATTATTTTCATGTTTTCAATGATTTTAGGTTTGCATGGTTATACATCGATAGCGATTTTTCTGCTTCCATATTAATAATTTTTTCATTTAATGACTTGATATAATTAGGATCATTTCTAAGACCCATATATACTGGTAGATTTTATGATTTGTTATTAAATTTGGTTGTGTATTTTTTTATTTTGCTCATCTTGATTAGAAATTTCTATGTTAAAAACTAATACTAGATTAAATTTAGAGATCTTGTTCAGCTTGGAAATTGTATTTGATGATTTTAGCAAAATACTAGAGCCTCGGGCGGGCTTTGATCCCGCGACCGCCGCCTTACCAAGGCGGTGCCCCACCAGGCTAGGCTACCGAGGCACATATTTTTATGTTCAGAGTTTAAATTGGTACCTTTGTGTTGATGATTATTTGTCAATACCTTTTTCTCACTCTCAGGTACCATAGCTGTTTTAAATTGGTAGCCTTGATTTTCTAATAAAGTTTTCACTGCCTTATGATCATTTATTTTATTTTAAGTGAACTGTGGCTTTTTTTATACTAATTTAATAGAGTATATTAGTGAACTATAGTGCAGCTGATCCTGTTTGTTTTTGTTAAGAAAACTTTCTGTAAACCAATAACTTGACAGATTGGAGACCGCATCTTTTCCGCATTTAATTTTGGTATTTTATTTTTCGCCTGATTAGGTATGTGTAGGTAGATTGCGGGATGCTGAATTTATAGTTAAAGATCCTTAAGGATTAATTCTGAAGATTCTAAAAAAATTAGATTTCTGGTTATTTAAGTTTAAATTTTCTAAAAAAACTCGGTATTATTGCTATAGAAATTAGCGGTAATCCAGCAAGAATTAACAATAATGCTGTAGATTTCTGTTTTTCACGGAATTCTGGTCTTTGCTTTGATAATTTATCCACCACATAAGGTGTAGCAGGTCCTCTGTGTTGTTGCATTCTGTTTTCAGCATATCCTGATGCAAGTAAGGCTCCTATTCCAATTGTAAAAGCTCCTTCAATGAAGAGTAGGTTGCTAAAAATTGTTTTATTTTCATTGCCGAGAAGCCATTCTAGATTTGATTTAATTATACTTCCAAAGAAGAATATTAAAATAAAATTAGTTAAAATTATTATAATATTGAATATTTCTATTATGAGTACAGGTTTTTTCCAGTTTGAAATTTTTTTCAATTATTTATACACTAGTTCATAATAGGTTTTTGATTTATTTCAAATTTTATGTGTTTTATTCTTTGAAAACAAGATATATTCTATTGTTTTTGGGATATTGAGATTGTTGATTAGGAGTCATAAAAAATAAAATCAAATTGCAGATTTAGTAAAATTAAGATTCTCAAAATTTTTCGGTATGTTTCCTACATTGATTGGGCCTTTTGTTGTTTCAGCATAATAATATAATTCTCCTTCATAGATTTCAAAACGCGTCTTATACTGTTGAACTAGATTTTTAGGAGGAGTTTTAAGTTTTATAGCAGCTGCAGTATGATACTGACCGTCAATTGTTTCATTTGAATATAAAAATAAGCAATTGAATCCTGCAGCTTTCATTAAAGTTAAATAAAGAATTGTATGTGCAACAGAGTCTCCACCCATCTCAACCAATGTTTCGATTGGATATTTCAATTCCTTGGCGGGATAAAATCTTATATTCAAAGCAGTTCTTTTATCTTGAACAAAATTAAGTAGTGCATTTGCTAGTTCTTCTTCATTTTCAATTTTATTTTTTATTGAGTTAACAATTTGTTTTATAATAGTATCATTAGTTGTAATATAATCCAACGCTGGATCAAAATTAGAGTTGTCCCAGATAGGATGAATCATTGTATTATAATCAACATATTTCTCATATGAAACGGCAAGTGACAAGAAGTGCTGATTTTGACTAAAATTTGTATAGTAAGCAACAGTTATAGGAATATAATTTTCATTAGCAATATATTCTACATTATTTCTGTACGCTTGATAGTTTCTTGTTATATTAGCAACATCTTCTTGTAATCTAGTATTTTCTTGAGTTAGTTGTGATTTCCTTTCATTTAGTTGATCAATCTCTTGAGAAAGACTATTAGAGTAAGACCACCAAAACCAAGAAGTAAATAATATTGTTGCTATAAATACAGCAAATACAATTTTTTTTGACATATATGATTGCCTCATTAATTGTTGGGTAAATATGACTTAAAATTTTGTTGGAGAAGTACGGGTATTTATCTAGGAAATATTATTTCTTAAACAAATATAACCTATAAACTCAATAAAGCCTCTGACCTATTTGCTATTTGATCTTACTCTTCTTATCCCAAGCTGTTCTTGAAATGATAAAAAACAATACAATCGAAATTCACTGTGTTGCTCAGCCAATTATGCTGCTTGGAACTGACGTTTATTAAAAGAGAAGAGGAAATTCTAAACAGAGGTAGTGAATCTCTATCAAGTCAATATAAACTACAAAGGACTAAATTAAAAAAATAATTTATTTTTTATAGATTAAAAATATTGAAAGATTAAAAAGATATAAAATATAAGTTTGTATTTTCAAATCCCTATAGATTAATGCGGGGGTCTCCCAGTCAGGTCAAAGGAGCAGGGCTTAGGACCCTGTCGCGCAGGCGTTCGTGGGTTCGAATCCCACCTCCCGCATCCTAAAAAATTATTTTTTGGATTTTTTTTGAAAGAATATATAATTCTCAATCCGATTATTACTATTCTACTATCATAAATGATAACTTCAAAACCGTTGATTCAAAAGAAATTTTAATAAGGCAATAGGAAAAAGAAATAGATTTATTCTGAATTAACTTTTTACTATTGGTATAGAAACTTTTTTAATTAATTAAAAAAAGTAGTTGATTATGAAGCAAGAATTTGGTAGAAATTATTTCTATGGAGGCAGCAAATCTAATTACTTTAATTATGAGAAAATGAATCATGCCAAGGTTTTTAAAGGAATAATTTATTTTTTTGACAAACATAGAATTACAGGTATTAGGTTATTAGATGCAGGTTGTGCATTTGGTTTTCTTTTAAAAAAACTAAATCCATATTTTAAGGAAATAAATGGCTTTGATATTTCAGATTTTGCTATCAAAAAAGCAAGAAAAATAATTCCAGAAGCAAACCTGAGCATAATAGATTTGGAGGGAGTACTTCCTTTTCCTGATGATCATTTTGACTGCATTACTGCAGTGGATGTTTTGGAGCATACTAGAGATTTTAGGGAAAACTTTGAAAAACTTGCTAGAAAACTCAGAAAAGGTGGGTATTTCATTATTTCAACACCACTCGACGAGTGGCCCCGAAGAAGTCTTGGTTTTATAGGAGATAGAGACAAAACTCATAGATCAATCCTAAGAGAGAAAGAATTGAATAACATAATTAAGAAAAATAAGCTGAATGTTATTGAGAGAAGATATTTTTCTCCATTTCCAATACTTTATCGAATTCCAAATATACATTGGCAAATTGAAATATTATTACAAAAAGTTTTCTGACAAACTGAATATCATTTTTTCAAAATTGCTTTATAAAAATAAAGATTATTATTTTTTCGATCTCATTCATTATCAATAATTAAGGAAAAACCAATTAACTTAATAATGCTTTTACAATTTTTACATAGAATTGATATTTCCTCTAATTTATTATCTATTAGCTTTGATTCTAGAATACAATAGATATCCTCTGTTTCATCATTAGGGGATATTTTAACTCCACACTTAGGACAGAGAACAGCACCATCTTCTTGAAGTTTCGCAACGACTACTGTATGGGTCAAAGATTTTTCCATTTTATAGCATCACTAACGAATAATTGATTTTAATTTAGTAAATTAATAAATTTTTTTCAGAATTTATTCCAACTATAAGTTTTCTAAATTACATAGAACACAATAAATAAAAAATAAAATTATTCAATTATGAGAGATTTGTTTAAGTTTTTATAGCCATAAATTAAACCAAACTCAAGAAATTCACTAGAAAAATAAAAATTAGGAACCCTAGAAATCCTGCAAAAAAGAGACCTCCACTTAGTTTTTCTGGTTCGGGCATAAGTTCAAAGACTATATGGTAGAGCATAAAACCAGCTACAATTGAGAATAATATACTAACTATTCTAAAATCCAAATAGAAACCTGATAAAATTACTAAAATAAGACTAATGATTACTCCAATCAGAGGAGTTATACTCAAAATTACCTTTTCCCGAAAAGATTCTTCAACTTCAATCTCTCTGATATTAAGATCAGCGATAAGTAATCTTGAACGAAGATTATGAATTGACAAACTTATCATATAAGCTATAAGAAAAAAAATTATTCCAGAAAATAGATTTTCAAGTAAAAGGGGTATTCCAATAATTCCAATCAATAAGTGATATAAGAAAAGGGAATAGAAATGAAAGCTAGCTATTTTTCTATTGGCTTGCTCTTGAATTTCATCTTTTTGTATTTTATCATATTCTGAGTTAAAATTTCTTTCTTTTGATTTGGAGAGATTTTTTAGTTTGAGGATTGATTTGTTCTTAATTTTTTTAATTATAAACATATAGACAAGATAGTTGATGACAAAACCTAAAGCTACCCAAGCGTACCTTGCATAATTTAATTGATTTGATATTTGTGAAAGATTTTCTATTTCTGGTAACATTGAAATAAAGAAATATCCAATAAATATTCCTGAAACTAATGATAAGCTGATTTTGAGTTGAAAAAATTCAGGAAAAATGAAAAGAAATCCGAAAAATAAAGAGATAGCAGCTACTATTATCAATTCAGCTGACATTTGAGTATCCACTATTTTAAGTTATAATAACAATTATTAGTCAAGTTAGAAAGGTTAAGTATATAAAAACTATCTCCTAATTTGAAAACCATGATTCTTAAATTTTATCTGCATGAATCCAAAAAATATAGAGTTTTGATATCTTGATAATACATAAGTAGTAACTCTGCTTCATCATATTATTTTCAGATTTTTTAGGAAAAGTAGAAAAACAACCTAATGTAATTTCGAAAGTAAAAATAACATTGATATAGAAGGGTTATTCGTCTGAAAAAAGAATCCTATGCATTGCTGGGTATTGTATTATCGGTTATTTTATTTGTTGTTCTCTCAACTGGAGCTCAAGGCATCTCAAACAATCCTTGTAGTCCATGTCACCCTATTCCTTATGGTGATTTTGACCAATATTTGGATATTCTTGAGATAGATAGTCGAACACAAATACCAACCTCGATAAATAAAGATGAAACTTTAACAATTTCATTAGCAATTGAAAACAAAGGCAATCCAGGAATATATGAAACAATCTCAAGTGTTTCTTTGCAGTTAAATTCAAAATATGACTATTTTTCAGTTAATTCCGAAACCTATTATATCGGAGACATGCCATTGGGAAAAGAATTCGCTGAGTGGCAAATAACAGGAAGATCAGACGGATATGATACAATATTGATTAGGGCAACCGGTATAAACGAGCATGGTTTTTCCAAATTCTCAGACAGCTATTCAGTTCCGATAACCGTTGGAAGTCCCACATCTTCCCCAACTCCTACTCCTACACCTACAATTTCTCCAATCCCCCCACAGACGACACCTCCCACTTCAACACCTAAACCAACAGTTACACCTACACCAACCCCAACTCCAGAACCAACCTCCACTCCAACGCCAGAACCTACTAATTCACCATCTCCTCTAACTTCACCTACTCAAACTCCATTAGCAACACCAACTCCAGAACCGAGCACTTTCCCTAATATTTTCAAGATCATGCTAATTATAGCAGCAGCAACAATAATGGCTATACTTGTTTATTTTAGAAACAACATAATCAAAAAAAAGAGGATGGAAAATCACAATAGATGAGATTTTGGGTTAAAGAAAATGGCAACACATGAATTATCCAATATTATGCTTTATATTCATCCACCTTTAGCAATAGCTGGACATGTGTTGATTTTTATCTTCACAATATTTTTAATTCTGTATGATTGCAAAAAAGAGATTACAATAAAATTACTTGGTACAATAGCTTGGGTGTTTACTTTTTCAGGATTAGTTACAGGAATGATCTGGGCTCAATTATCTTGGGGTAGCTATTGGACATGGGATCCAAAAGAAACAATGACTCTCATATTATTTTCCACTTTTTCAATAAGTTTTCTGTTTTTTCTTGAAAATAAGTATAAAATCACAAAATGGTTATCTTTATTCTCTTGCATTCTTGTCATTATCACAGTATCGATCTCCTTTGTATTATCTGGATTACATTCCTTTATTTGATAAAACACGAAAATTTTTGAAATTACTGTTTTAGTAAATCAGAAAAAATAGAAATTAAACAATAGGTTATTTTCGGCATGCAACTTTGGTGCATAAAGAGTCGTATGCGTATTGCCTTCCCAAATCAAATGCTTTAAGATTCATTTCCACTGTTTTTTTTGGTACTGCATCAGTTATGCTTTGTTTTAACTGAGTATCCTCTATTGGAAATATTTTTAGAGCAGATAAACAACCTAAGAATACAGTGTTTTCGGTTCTCACATTTCCACTTTCTTTTGCTAATTTTAATGCATCAACAATAGCTATGTTTGATGTCCACTCATTAAGTCTGGAAAGTACTTGATCAAGTGCAAAATATTCTATTTTATTTTTTGAATCAACTATCTTTGAGGTTTCAATTGGTGGATGCATTATTCTTTTGTTTATTAGAACAATACCATCTTTTTTCAGATATTCTATATAACGCAAGGACTCAATAGCTTCTAAGGCAATCATTATGTCAGCTTCTCCAACAGGTATAAGAGGCGAAAAAACATCATCTCCAATTCTCATATGAACAGAAACGGCTCCACTCCTTTGAGAAAGACCATACATTTCACCTGTTATAATTTTTATTCCAGTTCTTGCGCATGCATCACCAATAACTCTGGTTAAAAGCACTAAACCTTGACCTCCAACGCCACCAATAAAAACATTAAGACTCATGTTTTCACCCCAGCTCTTTTTATTGAATTAAGAGGACATAATTTGGAGCATACAGAACATCCATCACAGAGTTCGAGTGATATATGAGGTTGCCTATCCTTATCAAGTTCATATGCAGGACAATAAAAACTCCTGAGACAAACATAAGGTCTCTTACACATGGACTTATCAACATAAAAGGGTACTATTGGTATCCTATGTTTTCTTTTTACCCTATCCCCATATAAAGCACATTCTCGTCTCGAAACTATAACCGATAAACCATCAAAAGCTAATGCTCTTCTAAAAACTTCAACATTATTCTTAACATCATAAGAATCTACGACCTCTACAAAGGGTATGCCGATTGCTTTACAAATATCTTCTATTAAAACTTTTTTTCCTTTTCTTCCACCCGCAATAAACTCAGTTGAAGGATTGAATTGTTGACCAGTCATAGCAGTAACAGAATTATCTAAAACAAATACTGTAAACTTGTTTCCATTATGAACCGCATTAACCAATGCAGGGATTCCAGCATGGAAAAAGGTTGAATCTCCAATTATCGCCACAACCCTTTCATTAAGAACATGCGATAAACCATTAGCTAGGCCTACGCCTCCGCCCATACACAATGAACTATCAGAACGTGATATAGGAGGATAAATCCACATAGAATAACAACCTATATCATTCGCAAAATAGTGATTTTGGCCTTTTGAAACTTGAATTTTCAGAGCTTTATTTAATGCAACAAAGGTTGCTCTATGAGGACACCCAGCACAGAAAGTGGGATAACGATCAGGCAAATCAGCTTTGAGCTTTTTTGCTTCTGCTATTAAGGCTCGATAATTGGGTACTTTATGATCTGTTACTAATGCAATTCCTGTTGTTACAATATCTGGAGTATATTCCCAAGCTTCCGAAAAGGTTCCAGAAAGTTTCCCGAATATTTTTAGATTAGAATTGGTCGCCTTAGCTAAGATATAAACTTCTTTTTCCAAGTAAGGTGAAAGCTCTTCAACAACTACTAATTTTTTCAGATTTTTTATAAAATTCTGGATTAGGTTCTTTGGAAGCGGGAATGTAGTTCCTAATTTTAAAATATTAACTTTATTTTGAAGACCTAGGATTTTGAGAGCTTCAAGTACATGCAGATACGATACAGATGAAGTTATAATTCCAATGCTGGAATCAGCTTTGGTTATAAAATTAAATTCCGAATTTTCAAATTCTTCAGATAGTTTTTGAGTTCTTTTAAGCATTTGTAATTTTCTTTGTCTAGCTATTTCTCCTAAAGTAGTATATTTTTCTTGGAGATCTTTCCAATCAACTTTTTTGAAATCTTGTCTAACAAAATCTTTTAGTTGGACAATTCCACTTTGATGGTTTACTCGTGTAACTGTACGAATTATTACAGGGACTCTATGTTTTTCAGAGATTTCAAAAGCTCTTTTAGTCATTTCTTTGGCTTCTTGAGGTGAAGCTGGTTCAAGCATTGGTATATAGGAATTTGGAGCAAAGAATCTACCATCTTCTTCTGATTGAGAAGAATGAGCGTGAGGATCATCAGCCATAACAATAACAAGACCGCCTCTAACGCCAGTATAGCCTAGAACAAACAACATATCAGAAGCTACATTAGTTCCAACACTTTTCATCGCTGTTAGACTTCGAACTCCTGAAAAGGCGCCTCCAGCACAAACTTCAAGAGCAACTTTCTCATTTGATGTAATTTCCATTTGATAATCAAATTCGTTTAATGCTGCTGAAAAAGTATCTAAAACTTCCGATATTGGAGCACCAGGATAGAAGGCCACCAATTTAACATCAGCTTCTAAAGCACCCCTAACAATAGCTTCATTACCCAACATAAAAGCAGGTCTCGCTTCTTTTGTTAACACATCTTTTAAAACCATGATAGAACTAATAAAGTGTCATTTGTAATAAATCTTAACATTAATTAATTATGAGCTAATTTTGCTCTTATAGCAGGTAGTTTTCCACCTGATTTAATAATTTCTTTTTCTCTATTGCTCAAGTTTAATGCTACTTGAATTCTTATTTTTTTATCAACAAGTTCAAGAGTCAATTTTTCTCTGAGAGTTTGTAAATCAATTTTTATGATTTCCCCAAGATTAATTCGATCATAATCTTTCTTATTAATAAAAGTCAAAGGCAAAATTCCAAAATTTATAAGATTGGCTAAATGTATCCTAGCAAAAGACTTTGCAATAATAGCTTTCACACCAAGATATTTCGGGGCTAACGCTGCATGTTCTCTTGATGAACCTTGGCCATAGTTTTCTCCACCAATAATAAAACCTCCTCCTGCTTCCAAGGCTCTTTTAGAAAAAGTTGAATCCAAATATTGAAATACAAATTTGCTAATTTCAGGTATATTGCTTCTAAGAGACATAATTTCTGAACCTCCAGGTAAAATATCATCGGTTGATATATTGTTGTCAGTTTTCAATAGTACTTCTCCTTCAATAAATTCAGGGAGAGGTTGAAAATCAGGAAGAGGTTGAATATTTGGACCTCTTATGACTTTTTTTGATACATTATTCTTGGAGGGAAAAATGAACATATTATCGTTTATAACTATTTTTTCAGGTTCAACTATATTGGGATAGATTCCGAGTTTTCTTGGATCTGTTATTTCTCCTGATATTGCGGATGCAACTGCAGTTTCTGGACTAGCAAGATAGATCTGTGCACTTTGGGTGCCAGAACGGCCCTTGAAGTTTCTATTAAAAGTTCTTAATGACACAGCATCAGTTGTAGGTGCTTGTCCAATGCCTATACAGGGACCACATCCGTTTTCAATTATCCTTGCCCCAGATTTTATTATATCTAAAAGATCTCCATTTGAGGCTAAATTCTCTAAGACTTGTCTAGAACCCGGTGAGATAGTAAGACTAACATGATCACTGATTTTTTTTCCTTTTAGTAGATTTGCGACTAGTTTTAAGTCTCTTAATGAAGAGTTAGTACAGCTCCCAATGCAAACTTGATCTATTTTCAAACCTTCTAAATCTTTTACTGCTTCAACTTTATCAGGACTATGAGGAAGAGCTATTTGGGGTTGAATTTCTGATAAGTTTATTTTTATGGTCTCGTTATAAGTGTGGTTTTTATCTGAGCTTAATTCTTGCCATTGTTTTTCTCTTCCTTGTTTTTTTAAAAAAGTTTTTGTTACTTTGTCGGATGGAAATATTGATGTTGTAGCTCCTGTTTCTGTTCCCATATTAGTTATCGTGCTTCTTTCAGGAACACTTAAAGTCCTTACACTTGGTCCATAATATTCAAGAATCTTGTTTAATCCACCTTTAACTGTAAGTCTTTTCAAGATGGTTAGAATAACATCTTTTGCACTAACAAAAGGTGACAATTTGCCAGTAAGTTTTATACCCATTATACTTGGCATCTCTAAAAAGAAAGGCTCTCCTGACATAGCTGCAGCAACATCAAGACCCCCAGCGCCAATGCCAATCATGCCTATGCCACCAGCCATTGGGGTGTGACTATCACTTCCTAAGAGCGTGAAACCTGGCAAAGCGAATCGTTCCAAGTAAAGTTGATGGCAAATACCGTTTCCAGGTTTAGAGAAGATTATGCCATAATTTGCTGCTACTGTTTGCAAATATTTATGATCGTCAGCATTCCTGAAATTATTTTGAAGCATATTATGGTCCACAAAACTTAGGCTCAATTTTGTTTTAACTTTAGGTAGAGATAATGATTCGAATTCTAAATATGCCAATGTCCCTGTTGAATCTTGAGTAAGGGTATGATCTATTGACATCCCAATTTGATTACCTGAACACATTTCATCTTCAGTCATGTGAGAAGAAATAATTTTCTCAGCCAAACTTTTAGTCAATTTTTTTCTCTCCAAATGTAAATTTTACATTATTAATTAATTGCATAATAAACTTGATTCTATGCTAAAATTAAGAATCAAAAATTTAAGGCTCTCGTAGAAGTTATTATTTTTTAGATGACAAAATATAAAAAAAGATTAAGTGAGTTAGCTTAAGATAAGGAACAGGGGAGAAAGGATTATGTTTAAAACATTGATGGAAAAGACAGCGAAGAAAAAAAAATCTAATATTGTTTTGGCTTTAGATTTTCCATTTTTTGATTTGAATGACAAAAAAAATCTTTTCTACAAAGCTCGAAACATTATTGATGAGGTTCATCCCTTTGTTTGTGCTGTTAAAATTAATCATCATTTAGTGCTCCCACTTGGCACCTTTCAAGGAGTAAAAAAACTAATAGAATTTATTCATGAAAAAGAGCTACCAACAATAATGGATTGCAAAGCAAATGATATTGGATCAACAAACAAGGTTATAGCTAAATATTATTATTCAGCTGGTTTTGATGCCCTAATTGCTAATCCTTTTGTGGGTTGGGATGAAGGATTAAAACCTATATTTGAAGTTGCCAAAAAGATGCAACGAGGGGTTATAGTTCTCGTATATATGAGTCATAAGGGTGCAAAAGAGGGGTATGGACAATTAGTTTATGATGAAGAAAAAAAGGGTAAAATAGCTCAATATGTTTCTTTTGCAAGAAAAGCTTTGAATTGGGGAGCAGATGGAGCAGTTGTTGGCGCTACTGTCCCAGAAAAGATTACAGAAATTCATGAGATATTAGAAGATAAAATACCTATTTACTCTCCAGGAATAGGAATTCAAGGCGGAAAAGCGGTTTCAGCGTTTAATGCTGGTGCTAGTTATCTTATAGTAGGAAGAAGCATAACCCTAGCTGAAAATCCTAAAGAAATTGCTAGAATCCTAAACGAAAAATTGAAAATAAATTAGTGAAAATATAAAAATAGAAATAGGAATATTAAAATGGGCTATCTTCCACGTTTTTCCCAGAGTTCTTTTTTTAGCAGATCTCTTACTGCTGAGCGAATAACTGAGCTTCGACTTGGATACATATTCCCTCTAACGAGTTCGTCTAAACCTTCAAGGTAAGCTTCTGGGAGTAGAACAGTTACAAGTTTCACTTTTTTCAAGCCTCACTATGTTAGTTAAATATACATGTGGCAAATATAAGAGTTTAATCTTAGAAGCCATTAATATCCAAAAAGTATTCTAAAAAACTAAATTATCATTTTATTTATTGTATTTTTCACAATATCTTTCAAAAGTTGGAAATAGATTTTTTACACGTTCAACTCGTTTTTTAGCATTTATTTTCTCTTCAAGCTTAATGAGCTCCTTGGGCGTGCTGAATTTTTCAACTTCTCCATTTTCTCTTTTTCTTTTAATTTTTATGCAATCATCAACCATACAGCATAAAACACAAGCCCCGCAATAAACACAAAGATCTTTTATGATTTTTACTTCACCATTTTGCCAAAATAAGGCACTAGTTGGACATGAATCTATACAAAGTTTGCACTCTATTCCCCAACATGTGCGTTTATTGATACTTATGTTTCCTGCTACGAAAAATTCCTTTACTCCTGTAGAGGATAATAGTTCCTTTCTCTGATACTTTTTTTTCTCCTCACTCTCCTCAGATAACATTCCAAATATATCGATGCTAGAGGATTTTTTTTCAGACATAATAGACCATCAAGAGAAGAGTTAACTGATAACCGTATAATTATCCTGAATTATAATTACTTATCTTATGGAGAAAATTAAATCCATGAAGATAATAAATAGAATATCGATTGTTAATTTAATCATTTAAAAAACTCTTCTATTTTTTTTAAACTTGATTTCTGAAGGATTTGGAAATTTTCATTAAAAACTTCAATTCTCAATTTCACATATATGTTATTTAGCAAGAAAAGACCATAAGATGATAAAACATAAAAGCCAGTTTAATGCTCTCACATGAATGATGTTTTATGAAAATTAATGTTGGAGATAAAGCTCCAGATTTTACACTTCCCTCACAAATGGGAGACAACGTAACACTTTCAGAGTACTTTGGAGAGAAGAACATTGTTTTGTACTTTTATCCCAAAGACGAAACCAAAGGTTGCACCCGTGAAGCATGTGAGTTTAGAGATAAATATGATGTCTTCACAAACTTGGGCGCGGAAGTTCTTGGAGTGAGCTCTGACTCTTTAGAATCCCACAAATCTTTCGCCACCCACCATGGACTACCCTTCTTACTGTTAAGCGACAAAGAAGGCAAGGTTAGAAAACTCTACGGCGTACCCTCGACCATGGGTATCCTCCCTGGGCGAGTAACATACATTATAGACAAGAAAGGTGTCATTCGTCACATATTCAATTCACAATATAAACCCAAAAAACACATAGAAGAAGCACTTAAAATACTCGAAGAACTCAAAGAAGAATAATTTTTAAAAAAAGAATCAGGTGTATATTCAACTAAAAAAGCGCCAAAAGTTTTTCTAATTTGCAGTCTTAAAAATAGCATGAAAATTTCTTTCTACTAGATATAAGACTTTCCAAAGGAATTGTCGATTAGCAAACATATCTTTCAAAATTCGCTTAAGTATTGTGATGCCATGCCTTGTTTTAAGTTTCTTTTCCCCTAATCTTGCCCTATAGTCAATCAAAACTTCTTTTGCAACAAAACCCTTATTCTTAACAAAATTGTTTAATTCAACTTCAATGTCAAAACCTTTGGATTCTATATTCATCTCACGTAAAATCTCAGCGCGTATCACCCGCAATCCTGTTAATGGATCTTCAAGGGAAACACCGTTTAAGATTTTATGTGCAAACCTCAGCAACTTGTTTCCCAAACGGAATACTCTACGAAGTGATTTTCTATTTATATTTTCATTTAGTCGATTGCCACATACCATGCCAACTTGCGGGTTATCTTCTAAGATTTTTATCATGTCAGGAACATACTCAGCTGGATAGGTATAGTCTGCATCTGTAAGAATGATATAATCCACATTCGAGTTAATTTGTTCAATCCCTTTAGCTAAGGCATCACCTTTGCCAAAACCATCTTGAAAGAATACTCTTGCACCCATATTCTTAGCTATAGCTACTGTATGATCTGTACTTCCTCCGTCAATTACAATAACAGAAATTTCGCCTAAAGTGTCTTTCATCTCTGCGATTGTAAATCCTATTCCTGGAGCTTCGTTTAACGCTGCGATCATTAATTGTGCTGAATAATAGGTTTTTGTCTCTTGAATTAGAGTAGTCAAATCATTTATTCTCCTTTCTTGCTGCTGATTATATCGCAAATAATGCTCCTACTTTGTGAGCATTAATTCCAAATTTGTCACATCTGGAAAGCTTAAACACATGAAAGTTTTGCTTAGTTTTCGTGTGCATACCGCGATGGTCAAACATTGCCTTAAAGATATAATTTATTCTTATGAAGCCAGAATACATATCTAAAATGTAAGTTTCGTGCAGGTATTAGTTAGAATATAAACAATAAACAATGAAGTATTTGTGCACACAATTTTGTTCATGCATATTATAATTTTTTATTTTTTCTTTTTTTAAATGTTGATTGATTAAATAATTGAATTTGCGGAATCAAAGTTGAAATAACCTTGCACTCAGCCTTTCTTAGATGCTCTTGAAATGTAGTTCTAGGTATCTTATGTTTAAAAGCAATAGTTTTAATATCAGCTTTTCTTGGCAATCGATAATATCCATTTTTATGAGCAGTTAATAAAGCTCCGACCTGTTTCTCAGTTAAAACAGAAAAAAGAGTGCTTCTAGTCAAAGGAACTATACTAGCTATTGTACCACTAAAAGGAACCTTACGAAGAATCTTTAAAGCAACATCTTTTTTCTCAAGCCTAGCTACCAGCTCTTCAAAATCTTTGTGCTCAAACACAATAGCATGATGTTCTTCCCAGCCATTCTCGATTTTAACAGGTGAAATAAGAAGAATATTCAAATCACCAACAAATTTATCAACCGAATTCTCATCTTTGCAACAAGAACAATTCTTTATTACCAAATGAAAACGATCTTCATCAGATATTTCTTCAACTAAACTGCAGGGATGCGGAATCTGCTCGATAATAGCCTGATAATCATCAGGATTATCAACAAAAATTTCTATAACATCATATTCGTTATTGCACCAGAAAAAAACCTTCATAGAGGGAAATTTTCTCGTTAGAATAGAATATTCATCATTGAACATTACTTTAAATCGAATATCGTGTAATGTCATAAAAAAATAGAATATTTACTCAAATATAATAGTTGAGCCGTCATATGCCAACAAATACAACCGTCATATGACAGCAAAAAACCTATCCCAAAATCAAGGACATATTTAATTTGAACCAAAATGAAAAGGCAAATAAAAAATCCATTAAAAAAATTTAATCAAGAACAAAATATTAAACTCCTCCTCCAAAAAAGAGGAAAAAAAGTAAACACAATCAAGGCGATAAAACACTATTTTCCTTTCACAGGTTCTTATGAAGCTAAAAAACTACAAACAATAAGCAAAATCGAAGTTGTACGGCACAAAGCAAAAGCCAGACATATTTATGGGTATAATCGAATAGTTTAAGTGTCTTTTCATCTTTTTTTTAATACCAAAAATATTTCTTTTTTTCATGACATCCCACAATACCAAAATATATGATTCAAAAAGATTATATTCAAAGAACAATAACAAAAATACGAGAATTGGTTAATATGACTCTAGAATCAAACAAAACACTTGGTGGAGTAGGATCCATCCTTTTAGCGATTCCGTTTCTTAATCTAGTTGGCATAATACTTGTCCTAATTGCCATGAATGGACTAGCGGACTATTACAAAGATGAAGATATTTTCAAAAACGCTCTTTATGGTTTCTTATTTGTAATAATTGGAATAATAGCCCTCATAGCTACAATCTTAATTTTTGTTTTTGGCATTGCAATAGTCCAACCTTATACCACACCAACAAGTCCATCGACAATAGCAGGAGTTAGCTTAATTATAGTAGTTATTGCTATAATGTACATTTTCTCAATTATTGGTTCAATATTTTATCGAAGAGCGTTCAACAAACTCGCAGAAAAATCAAATGAGAAAATGTTTGTTACAGCCGGTCTTCTTCTTTTGATAGGTGCATTAATTCCACTCGTTGGACAAGTAATAATATTTGTAGCTTGGATTTTAGCTGCAGTTGGATTCTTCTCAATAAAGATACCGGTGCAATCACCAACCATTCAAGCAACTACTTCCGATTCTGATGTAGGTAATTTTTGCAGATATTGTGGATCTCCAAATAGTAGTGATGCTTCATTCTGCCAAAAGTGTGGAAAAAGCCTCAAATAGAAAACCATTTTTCCCTTTTTTAAAATTTAAAAGTCTTCGCATTTTATTTACTATGCTTTATTTACTATAATTGATAAAATCTGTAAAAAATCGAGCCTAGACAGCACAAAAAGAAAAGCTAAAATTCAAAAGTTAAATCAAGGAAATTCTATTTTCGATTTGCCAAATAGAATTGTCTTTTATTTTCAGTAAATTTTTCAATGGCATATCTGAGCATAGTTCTGGGCATTTCCTTAAAATATTTTTTTAAGAATCTTTCTTCTGCTTCTTGGTCTCTTTTTCCAATTTCCCTTAGCATCCAACCAACAGCTTTATGGATTAAATCATGCTCATCATTCAAAAGTATTTTTGAAATACTCAATGTATCTTCAAAATCATTGTGTTTTATAAATTCGAAAGTTGATAGAATAGCGATTCTTCTTTCCCACAAATAATTGGACTTTGCTAGTTTCGATAAAAGGGATCTTTTTTTATCAAGAAGATAGCTCCCAACAATTTTTGGAGCGCTTAAATCAACTAAATCCCAATTGTTTATGTTTTTTGTATTATTTAGATAAAAATCGAAGATTTCTTCTTTACCGGAAAAATCAGTTTTTTTATATTTGGCAACAAGTATTAATAATGCAGTTAAGCGATATTCATGAATTTTGCTATTTAATAGTTCTTGAAGACTAACTAATGATAAATTGAGATATTTTTTTGCCACCTTACGTTGTTGAGGAACAGAAATTCCTAAGAACATATCTCCTTCACCATATTGACCTCTACCAGTTTTAAAAAATCTTGAAAGAACCTTAGCTTTTTCAGGATTGCTTAGTTGTAATAGATCCGTTTTAATCTGATCGAGAATCATCCAATCACCTCTTTAAAAAATCAAGACTAGAAATTTTTCTTTAATGCTATATCATCAGTTTAATTAATTCTTTTATTAATTATATCTAATTTTATTTTTCTGAAGACTAAACCTTAAAAAAATTAAACTGAAAAAAATCAAAAAAAAGTTCAAAAAGAATTAATCCAAAAAGGACTATTTTTCGCTTTCTCGACGGTTTTTTTCAGTGTTAAATATGAAACTCCACTTTTTTTAGAGAGTTTTGATATATCTGCATCCATTAATTGTTTTATCAATACTACTCCAGAGTTAACTAATCTTATTCTTGTGTTCGTCGTTAGACTTCTTAAACAGCTAAGGGGATAGACTTTCTTATTTTCAATTAATGTCTGCAAATCCATTTTCGGTGGATAACTCCAACCTATTTGCAGGATGTTTCTACATTTACAATAGATTTTTGATTGCTCTGAAAATCGCGTATTTGTTACAATCATTGCTCTATTAATTCTCAGATTATTCTTGCCCATTTCGAATCCCTCAGTTATATCTTCTAGTATCGCTCTAGCAATCCTACTTTCATCCAAACCAGTTGGTGAATGATAATTTTGATGATGCTTAGCCTCCACAAAATAAGTGATGTTATCTTTTTGAGCAATACCATCAACCTCGTGCTTGGTGCATTTGCCAGTCAATAATTTATTTGAACTTACTATATAACCATGACTTGCAAGCAAAATCTGAACAAATTTCTCAAATTCCGGTTTTGAAAACATTAAACTCAAACCTTTTCTTAAATCAAGAAAGTATCTAATGTGGGGTTTATAGTTTCGAAGCAAGCTAAAAGTTAGATCGAGAATTTTATCAGTTGTTATTCCATTATAACTCTGATTCTCAACTTCTTCTGCAATCTCATAAGCAATACTCCGATTCACCCCCATTCTTAAACAAGTTCTAATAACTTTTTCTTTATCAAAGATTTGTTTAGATCCATTCGCTTTTATCACATAAACTGACAAGAATAAAACCCCTATCGTCTAAACAGTATTTTATTTTTTAGAACCACTTAATTATATTTTTCAATAAAGGATTTGATTATTTTAAGTTACAATTAACTAATAAATATGATCTGCATGAATGATTTTCAATGTTTATTAATAAGTTATATAAGTAAAGTGGAAAAGGTTTCATAGGTTGAATATTCCAAGAACTAGATTAAGTATAATATTTCGAATGGTAATATTATTTGCAGGTTTTTTTATCTTAGCTATCGGAATAGTTGTCAATTTATATGCAAACCTTGGAACTAGCCCTTGGGGAGTACTTCATGTAGGATTAAGTTACATTACACCATTTACCCTAGGACAAGTTACCCAGATTGTTGGATTAATCATAATTGTTATAAGTTGGCTAATCGGTTTTTCCCCAGGTTTCGGAACTATAGCAAATATGATCACCATAGGATTTTTTATTGACATAATAATTGCATTGAATATTATTCCAACGCAGACAGAGATAATCTGGCAATTGACACAATTGATTTTGAGCATATTTATCCTTGGAGGGGGTGTTTTTCTTTATCTTAGAGCCCAACTCGGAGCAGGTCCTAGAGATGGACTTATGGTTGCCTTAGCTAAAAGATTAAACAAGCCAATTTCACACATTCGAGTTTCCATGGATATTATTGTTGTATTGGCCGGATTCATTCTAGGAGGACCATTAGGAGTAGGAACTGTAATTTCAGCACTAAGTCTCGGATATATAATACAATTCTTTCTTAAAATTGGCAAATTCAATAAACCATCAGAGCAACTAAATCTTTTAGAATTCTTTGAAATAATAAAAAGAAAAAACAAGTAGTTAGATTATGATAAACCAAAATAATTGGTATTTTATAAGAGTTAAAAAACCCTTATAACTTTGAAAGACTTTTTCCAAAATGTGAACCAAAATGTGTGAATTCAATGTAATAATAGATGGAATAAAAACCTTCGGAGATGTTATTTATGCTAAGGACGAAAAAAACGTAATTAAAGTAAAAACAATATTAGGCGAGGTTAGAGAGTTCGAGAATTACAAAATATTTGAAATAGATGTAAATAACGCCAAACTTGTTTTAAAAAAAATTCAATAAAAAACTATTTTTTTGAAAAAGAATCCCACAAAAAAATCAGATAAGAAATAAAAATATTAGTCTAAATAGAAAAATCCAAAATAGAAATCAATAATATCAAATTCTTCAAGGTGCTAATATTGCAATAATCCACTTATGAGCAGATTTAAAAAAACCAATGCCTAAAATAATTGGATAAATACCCAGCTAAGATAATTAAAGAGCTAAATAACGGTCAATCATACTACTTGAAAAGGAACATAGAATGAAAAGTAGAGAAAGATTTGAAAG
>Ga0209742_10000109_pt1 | contig 45409 bp, 50 predicted proteins | sample DeeMarSeWOR38_10_FD_187462 | JGI IMG/M metagenome (GOLD analysis project Ga0209742, IMG submission 187462) | Marine sediment microbial communities from White Oak River estuary, North Carolina - WOR-3-8_10 (SPAdes) (version 2) | ecosystem: Environmental > Aquatic > Marine > Intertidal zone >...
CCGCTAGATTGGGCGCACCAGCTGAGCGGCAGCAGCTGGGCGGAAGCAGATCGACTGTTTCAAGGGGATCAGCTTATCCGCAGGTTGCGCGAGATCATGTTAAGTCTCTTTCAAAACGGCGAGGGTATATAAGCTCTACCTGGTGCAGCTGCTCAGATTGAAGCATGGGCATTGGTATCAGATTCCCATTATCCCAGTGCCCTGTGAACCGTTCTCTGTTATGTGGGGTATTATAGATGAAAGATTAGACAAAAACGGTGATAATGCTATGAATTTTAAACCGCTTCCAATTCTATTTACAGCTGTGGCACTACTGTTCGCGGCATGTAATTCTCCCAGCCCCGCGCTCCCTGGCGAAGCTGACGCAGGAGCTGCGCGTGAAACCACATCTGAAAGCGCGCAGTTTGCGGATTGTGCGGTAACTCAGCCCCTTGAGCCTCCCTTTATCCCTCCCGATCCTTGGCCTTCACAACCTCCTGAAACGGCAAAATTTTGGTTTGGCGATAGCGGTCTCTGGACCGCCCTTCCAGATGATGGAAGCTGGCCTCAACTTGCGTCTGGTGAGAAGTTCTGGTGGTGGAGCGAGGAATTCGATGTCAATGAGGACGCTACTCCAGACCTGACCGTAACCGCCAGGCGTCTCGATGAGCAAGCAGCCTTCTTTCAGGTATCTGAGGCAACTCACGGCTACCATGAGAGCTTTGATTGGGCTATGTTGGTTGGAGTGGATCTGGAATCGCCGGGGTGCTGGGAATTCACCGGTCAATATAAAGGTCATGAGCTGTCATTTGTTCTCCGGGTGCCTGAAGAGTAAATCTTTTCGCCGAATGTTACTTTAAAGAAGTTGGGGGTTAAAGCCAGAAATAATTAGAATCGGTTGAGTCGATGAATTCGTCTTGAAAGTGGGGAAAGCAATTTTCCACTGGCACTACTTAGTAATAAGGAAGACCATATTGCCAGGTTAGGCAAATACATGCAGTTGCTTAGGTGCATTGGGAGAGAAATCTGATGTAGAATAATTCTACGATTTCACCGGGAAGATATCCATGATGCAAAACTACCGTTTCAAATTAAACTTTGAGGTCAGGGACTATGAGTGCGACCTGTCCGGCATCGTCAATAACGCTGTATACCTGCATTACCTGGAACACGCGCGCCATGTTTACTTGAAGCAGCAGGGGATTGATTTCGCGGGGCTGGAGCAGCGTGGGATTTCGCTGGTGGTGATCCGGATCGAGATGGATTTCCTGTATCCCTTGAGCAGCGGCGATAAATTCTACGTTGGACTCATTCCGGAGCGGGTGTCGCGGCTGCGTTTTGGCTTCCAGCAGGATATATACCGGTTGCCGGATGAGAAACCGATACTAAAGGCTAAGGTGGTCGGAACGGCACTCAACGAGAAGGGACGCCCCCGATTGCCGAAAGAGATCCAAGAATTGCTAACCAAAAGCCTGCAATAATTTGGATGAGAATAATCCTACTAGTGGGTTTGGCATCCCCGCGCAAAGATTTCGCAGAGACGCGATCTCTATGTGAGCAGAAATAGGCTGTGCCAAAGACTGGACAGCCCATTTCCTCGATCTTAATTGATCGATATGTTATTAGGTCAGGATCAAGTGCAAGTTTTGTTTCGCCTTGAAGAAGCTCACTCAAACTTGAAGCGCCAGACCGCGATCAGGAAGAACACCAATCCCATCAGCCATAGAAACCCGAGCTGGGGCAGGATTTGGGCCAGACCGGCGTTTTCGGCCATGACGCTATAATAACCTTCCAGAGCGTGCGCATGCGGGGTGAATTTCGACAGCGTGCCGATAAATCCACCGGAGCGGAATATCGGCGGCCAGAGGGGGAATGCTCCACCAATGCCTGCCATGACAAACGCCAAGATCATACCGACATTGTCAGCTTGACTGGACGTCCTGGCAAAGGCAGCTACCAGCATACCCAATGAAACGGCAACGAAGGCAACCGTGATAGTGATAACAACCAGTGCGAACGGATCTCTACCCAGGGTTATATCAAAGAGCACATATCCGAGGGTGAACAGGATCACAACCTGCAGGCAGACCAGCAACCCATAAGCCAACATCTTGCCAGCGATGACGGTCCAGCGGGGGATAGGGGCAGCCAAAAGACGGCGCAAAGTGCCCGCCTCTCGCTCTTGGAGCAGAGAGGAGCTCTCAGTGCCGACGATGAAGAAGATGAACATGACGGTAAATGCGGGGAATAAGAAAGTTATGAAAAGCTCGATTCCGCCTTCAACCTTTGCTCCTTCCAGGTTTTCGCTGATCACCGCGATCGCCGGGTTGCGGCGCAGTTCGTTCAATTGGGTCATGATCACACCCAGATTCTGAGCCTCGATGCTGCGCAGCTCTTCAGGGTTGGCATTGGCTAGCAGGTCGGATTCGCCCATGATAGTACGTATGCCATATTGAATCTCCCCCCAGACGGTCACCTCTGCGACGACCTGATTCATGATACCCGTGACAATGCTGGCGCTCTCGGGCTCGGCTGGGTCGACGATCACTTCGATTTCTGTGGGCGAGTAAGAATCAATTTTTTCCGAGAAGTCAGCTGGAATGATGATCGCAGCAGCAACTTCCCCTTCGGTTACGCGCTGTTCCGCATCTGAGACATTGGTCAATATTCTCACATCGAGCTCATCAATGTTTAAAATCGATTTTGCCACCTCTTCCCCAAACACATCAGAATCTTCATTTACCAAAGCGACATTCAAAAGTATGTTGGGGTTTCCCTCTTCGGTAACTAACATCAGATTTAGTCCAGCAAAAAGAGAACCCAATAACACAGGCAATATAAGCAGGACCGCTAAAGCACCGCGATCGGCGGCGATCAAGCGGATTTCTTTACCAGCAACGGATAGTGTGTCATAAATAGCTTTCATCTTTGTCCTCCTGATGGCAGAGGGGGAAATTTTTCAATTGCTAACATTGTATTTGTGAATGATAGGATCTTATCTCCTTCGCGATCAATCAAAATCGAAGCGCCACAATCCGATCAGGAAAAAGATGACTGTGAAGCCAAGCAGCACGGCGATCTCTGTTGCAACATCTGCCAAACCCAGTCCGCGCAGCATCAAGTTGCTGAGGGCGCGATTAGCCCAATATTGGGGGATGATTTTGACCACTGGACCAAGGAACTGATCAAGAATGAAAATCGGGATGAAAGCACCTCCAACGATGCCCAGTCCCCAAACCAATATGCTGGTCAGACCGCCGATTTGGTTTTCGGTGCGGGCCAGGGCGGCTATAAGGATGCCAAAGGCTGTGGAGCATAAACAAATAATCAAGCAAACAAGGACCACCGCCAGCGGATCATTTCCAAGAGATGGTGAGGCCAAGCCTAACAATTTCAAACCGAAGATACCAAAGGCGAAGATCACGGTGAACTGGATCAGGCCGACGACGATGTTGGGCAGCATCTTGCCGGAAAGCAGGGCTGCTTTGCTCATCGGGGCGGCCAAAAGACGACGGAACGAGCCAACCTTCTTTTCGTCGTATATTGAACGGGCGGTCACCTGCGCGGTGCCGAAAACGAACAAAACCGCAATGCCGGCTACAGCCACCACACCAAGGTCTGGTGTTTCTTCCCGCTCACCTTCTTCAGAGGGGACGGTCTGAACGACTTCGATTAATGGCTGTGTCTGAGCGCGCTCAAATTGAATGCGGGCCTGTGCTAAAACCCGATCGGTATTGAAGACCTGGTATTCCTCGGGAGCATTGGCCTGCATATCACCCATCTGCCTCAAACTGGCCAGGATCTGGCGCTCCAGAGCCAGATCGCTTGCCACACCGACGATCACCAGGCGTACAGCCTCCGTCTGCTGGATATCGGCGTCCGGGTGACTGATAAGGGTGAGTTCAACGGTATCTCCCTGCGCCGTACCGCTGGTGAAGTCCGCGGGGATGATCAGCATACGACTGATATCATTTTCTTCGATCAGAGATTGGGCTTGAGCTTGCTCATATAATTCGGTACGCACCCCGCCGGCAGCATCGATGCCAGCGAGTAGAGATTGGGCAGCTTCCCCACCATCGAGGTCCACGATCGGCAGTGGAACACGGGTATCTTCTTCACCTTCTCCGAGTGCTCCAAGTGCACCGCTAAATACAATGATGAACAGCAAGGGCAGCAAAAAAAGCTGGATCACCTCACCGCGATTCTTGAACAAGATTTGCAAATCTTTTAAGGCAATGCTTAAGGATTTCATCGTGACTCACTCCCTTAGCTTCTTACCCGTCAGGTGCAGAAAGACGCTTTCTAAGTTGGGCTCCAAAATCTCCAGAGAGGTGAGTGGGCGATCTTGTTCATTGAGGAAGGAGATCACATTGACCACTGCCTGCTGGCTGTTTTCAGCAACGATCTTGACCATTGTGGTAGGCAAAACCGGTTCGGTTTCTTTTTGGGGTTCTTCTCCCTCTGCGGGGGGTGGGCTAACAGGTTGTGGTGCCAGGACAGCTTCCTTCACTCCTGGGAGTTGTGTGAGCTGCTCCAAGAGTTCATCGTCCACTTTCTCTAGACCTACATTGATCATACCGCCACCCAGGATGCCAACCAGGTTCTTGACGGTATCCATTGCAATGATATTGCCCTCATCAATGATGGCTACCCGGTTGCAGAGCAACTCGACTTCTTCCATGTAATGACTGGTATAGACAACGCTCATGCCCCGCTCACGGTTGAGGCGCAGGACGCTTTCAAAGATGTGGTTGCGGCTCTGGGGGTCGACACCCACGGTTGGTTCATCGAGGAATAAAAGCCTGGGATGATGAACCAAACCGGCCGCGATGTTTACCCGGCGTTTCATCCCGCCGGAGTATTTGTCTACTGTTTGGTCAGCCCGGTCTGTCAGGGCGACGATGCGCAGCACGTCCTCCACGCGATCTTTCAACTCCTTACCCCGCAATCCATAGATACGCCCAAAGAAGTTCAAGTTCACTCGAGCACTGAGCGTTGGGTAGAGCGCCAGCTCCTGCGGTACCAAACCATTGATCTTTTTAACCTGGTCGAGATCAGTCTTGATATCGTGACCAGCTATGCGTGCGGTACCTGAGGTGGGTGGGATCACGCCGGTGGCCATGGAAATGGTCTGAGTCTTTCCAGCACCATTCGGTCCCAATAGGCCAAAAACCTCCCCCTCCTCGACCGAAAAACTGATCCCTTTGACGGCTTCGAAATCGCCGTACTTTTTAGAAAGGTTATCGACTTCCAATATGGCAGGCATTTGAATTTCTCCTTTCACCCGAGATGAGCTTATTCTGTTGAACGAATGGGAATGTAATGGTAGACCTCAAACTGCAGCATTAGTGCATAAATACTTTAGCAGATATTCGTTGAAAAGTCATCACCCCTAGGGGTAAGTCTATGGGATTTATATATGGGTGACAGGGTGCCACATCAAAAATCAGAGTAGACCCTGCACTTCATATGGCTTGTGCCGAAAACTCGTTCCAGACACAACAAGAGCCTTACAATAGTGGTACAGGTCCTCGGTCCGCCTGACCTAGGACGGGGCTAAACTCCAAAGTATAAAGAACTCTCAGATTTAGCATTCAGCTAATGAAAATTTCAATCAAGCATTTAGCAGTAATATTCCTTGGGTTAGGGTAGCAAACAGAGGGCGGCCATGTGACATTTAGCACAAACAGATAGTGATAATAATCACTAGTGGACAAATAACCTCTTTGATAATATATGCGCCGTTGCATGTATGCAGTTATGTGAATACTTATAAAGGGAAATAATATGATTTCACCAAGTCTAACCCAAGAAATTACGGCTCTGCACGCTGGAATCTGCTCAGCGCTAGCCGATCCAAGGCGCATTTTGATCCTTTACGCGCTTAATGAGAAACCGAGTAATGTGAGCGAAATCGCAGAGTCGTTGAGTATGGGTCAGCCAACCGCTTCACGCCATTTACATTTATTGCGCGAACGGGGTTTGGTGACGGCGAAGCGAGAGGGGCAATCCGTTGTCAATACGCTGGCTGATCAGCGCATCATACAGGCTCTTGACCTCTTACGAGAAGTACTGGCCAGCAATCTACAGAATCAGGCAGCTTTGGCTGAGTCTGTTACTGAAATCAGGGAATAACCCTATACCAATAGGAGAGTATATATGAAGAATCTATTAATACTTGGCGCAGGAACAGCAGGCACAATGGTAGCAAACCGGATGTGCCGCCTGCTGGATTGCGACGAGTGGCGGGTCACGATCGTTGACCAGCACGAGACACATTACTACCAACCCGGCTTTCTGTTCATACCATTTGGCATGTACAGTAAGAATGATGTGATCAAGCCTAAGCGGGATTTCATCCCTGCGAGTGCGGAATTGATCATGTCACCGATCGAGATCATCGAGCCGGAACACAACCGGGTCAAGCTGGTAAAAGATGGACGCATCCTGAATTATGACTTCCTTGTCATTGCAACCGGTGCCCAGACTCACCCTGAGGAGACGCCCGGAATCATTGAGAACGGTTGGCATAAAGATGTGTTTGATTTCTACACAATCGAAGGTGCTATGGCATTAGCAAAGTATTTGCGCACCTGGCAAGGTGGACGCATGGTGCTCAATGTGGTTGAAAACCCGATCAAGTGCCCTGTGGCACCACTTGAGTTCTTGATGCTTGCCGACTGGTTTTTTCACGAACATGGCATCCGCGACCGCGTGGATATCACATACGCCACCCCACTCCCGGGAGCTTTCACCAAGCCGATCGCCTCCAAACACCTCGGAGACATCCTGGAACAAAAAGGTGTCAAAGTCGTACCGGAATTCTATATCGAGCGCGTCGATCCAGATGCTAAAAAGATCGTCTCCTATGACGAACAGGAGTTGGAATATGATCTATTGGTGACCGTGCCGCTCAACATGGGTTCGGATGTGATCGAACGTTCCGGTATGGGAGATGACCTTAATTTCATCCCGGTTGACCAGCACACTTTTATCTCACCGAAGTACGACAATGTGTTCGTATTGGGTGATGCAGCCAACCTGCCGACCTCAAAAGCTGGCTCGGTAGCGCACTTCGCGGTGGATTGCTTCTCCGAGAACTTCCTGCGTTATATCGATGGGCTGGAGATGCTGCCTACATTCGATGGGCATGCAAACTGCTTCATCGAATCCGGATTTGGGAAAGGTTTGTTGATCGATTTCAATTATGATGTCGAACCACTTCCAGGTAAGTACCCACTTCCGGGGATTGGTCCCTTCTCCCTGTTGCAAGAATCGGAGATGAACCACTGGGGCAAGATGCTGTTCCGCTGGTTGTATTGGAACACATTGCTCAAAGGGGAAGAACTGCCCTTACCTGCCAAGATGACCATGGCTGGAAAGTGGGATAGCTAAGGAGTGAGTGATGGATCAATCTTTAGTAGAACTGAATCAAAAGATCGATGATCTTACGACACAGGTAGCATATCTCACCGAACAAACCCAGATCGCTGAGCGACAGCGTGCCGATCGGGCAGAATTGATGCGTGATCTCACCCCAGTTGCCAATGAAGCGTTCCGCCTCTCCGTTGAACAGCTGGAAGAAATTCAAGAGTATGTTGAATTGAGCGATATCCTTCGCCTGGTGAAGCGGATCGCCCGCAATGGTCGCAATTTCGAGAAAATGCTCGACCAACTCGAGAGTCTGATGGACCTGGTAGGGACTGTCGGTCCGCTGGCGGATGAGGCATTTGGTAAGGCTGTCGATGAATTGACGGAGCTGGAGAGCAAAGGCTACTTTGGCTTTGCGCGCGGCGGAATGCAGATCATGGACAATGTCGTCACCTCTTTCAGCGAGGAAGATGTAAATCGACTGGGAGACAATGTGGTGCTTATTCTGAACACGGTAAAGGATATGACCCAGCCGGAGATCATGAATTTCGTGCGCAATACATTGCTGGTCGCTGAGAAAGAAATCGAGAAGCCGGTCGATATCTCGTACATGGGTCTGATGCGCCAGATGCGGGATCCAGAGGTGCGGCGCGGCCTGGCATTGACGATGCGCGTGCTGCATGTTGTTGGTGCGCAGGCAGCAGGCAATGGAAATGGAACGGATAGTGGAATCAATCCGGGTGCGTAAAGATCGCCCCCAGGATATATTTCAAAAAAAATAAATAAATTCAGATGGAGGATCAAAAATGACAACACAAGTAATAGCAGGATTGACAGTGCAGGTAAATGAGGAAGGCTTCATGACCGATCCCAATGAGTGGAACGAGAATGTGGCTGCAGAAATTGCGAAGGCAGAGGGCATCCCAGAACTGACCCCCGACCATTGGAAAGTGATCGATTACTGCCGTGAGGTTGGCTTGGAATCCGGCAGCGCCCCGACTCTGCGCAACATCACCAAAGGGGCGGGCGTTCCCACAAAGGAGCTGTTCAGCCTCTTCCCCAAGGGTCCAGCCAAGAAAGTGGCCAAGATCTCCGGATTAGGTAAACCTGAAGGGTGCGTTTAATCAACCACACTAGATAACAAAACTAAAAGAGAAAAGGAATAAATTAATATCATGGATGAAGAAACTCGCAAGGTAGCGTTCATTTGCTCCAAAGGAAGCCTGGATATGGCTTACCCGGCCTTGGTGATGGGCTGGGCCGCATTGGGTAACGGGATCGATGTGACCATCTTTTTCACCTTCTGGGGAATGGATATCATTCGTGAGAGCCGCATTGACCACCTTGAGATCGCACCAGTGGCCAACACCAGCATGAAGATGAGCATGATGGGCGTTAATACCGGTAATCTGGGTATTCCCAACGCGCTTGGTGTCTTACCCGGCATGACGGCTTTTGCCACTAAGCTGATGAGCGATAAGATGGATGGCATCGATGTGCCGCCCGTGCGCGAGTATCTAGAGATGCTGGTTGACGCGGGCGCCAAGCTGTATGCCTGCAAGATGTCGGTGGACATGATGGATCTGGAGATGGACGATTTTGTTGATGGCGTGATCGATATCGTCACCGCTGGAGACTTCATGGATATGACCGAGGGTGCGCAGATCGTATTTATCTGAGCAAAGCCATGCGGAAATGGTGAGTATGAATTAGCACCCCCGTAAAGTAAATATAAATATTCGTGTTGCGATAATGGTCTTCCCAAACCGGTGGAAGCAGCTGGGCTGGGAAGACTATTTTTGCAGGTTATGAGCCAATCAGGTCTGCAACTGACCAGTTCCTCCACAGCAGCGCAACCAAAAGGCCGGCATCAATCAATACACCCACGATCAACCACGGATGCCAGAAGAGGATCAGCAGCACTAGTGACAAAATTGCAGAGATCACGGTAACTGTTCGCCATACGGCAGCTAAACCAGCTACGCCGAAAACCCCCAATCCCGCCAGGACGAAACCCAGCGTGGCAATCGCAACCAGGATGATGCCGATCCATTGAACGATTGAGGGATTCAAACCGAACCGGCGTAGCAGCCAGCTGCGATCCGGCGAAGTGAAAAAAGCACCTGGTTTTGAATCGGTATCATTGGGATTGGGTGCCGCTGCCAGTCCAGCATGAACTAATCCGTGAGCGATCAAAAAGAGGGCAAACAGAGATTTCAAAATAACCACCTACTTGTTTTTAGTCAACCAGATGAAGACGCTTCAACGCGCGCCTTGATGCCCTGCAGCATTTTGCGCTCCATCACAAAAGTGATTGGGTCTGTGACCAGACGCCACCCGATGACATTTGCCGGGGTTGGTTCGTAATCCTGTCGCCAGCGGACTATCAAACGAGTCGTATGATCATCAATTGGTTCCAAAATGAAAGCCCAGGTGGTGGGGGGATCATCACCAGCAAGGATGAGCGCCCGACCCGGCTCTATGGCGGATACGATAAAATAGGGATCACGACCTTCTGGAACGAGGCGAACCTTGTCCCCTATGACTAGATGCTGGTATTCCGGGAGGATCTGGTCAGCATTGCGCATATCACAACCGGCTAAATTCTCCAACCGCTCGTAAGTGTACAACCCACCGCGGCCCTGACCCATCTGCACCAGCCAGGGCCAAACCTCGGAGGCCGGCTCCTGGATGGTGATGGCACGGGTGGAAACCAGCACAGGGTTGGCTACCTGGTCATCACCAGGTAAAGACTTGCTCACTTCAGTCTCCGTCGCACCCCATGTGCTGTACCATGCGCGAGTCAAAGGGCTGGTCACGATGCTGCCTGCGATGGCAAGAGCGCCTACAACTTCTTCAGAGATGGTGGGATTAAATTTGCTGTTTGGCATTGTTCTCCTTGTTAATACCCAATGTCTGCTTCCGTTGGCCAGTTCAACCACAGCAGGCATACAAGAACAGCGACGTTGACCGCGATGGCACCGATCTTGTTGGGAAAGAAAGATGCAAAAGAGTTCCAGAATAACGTCAGAGCCACAAGCGAAATTATTGCTGAAACCACGGACAGCGAACGCCATAATTCGTGAGGCACCAACCAGCCAAATAAGCCCAGTGCTGCGGCGATGAATCCAAGGAACGCTGCCCCAAAAAGAATGATGCTGATCACTCGTGATGCGGTATCACCGATCAGAGGAGTCAACAGCCAGGATCGGTGGTGCCATTTATCAGTGCTGGAAATATTCAAAGCAGGGAAGAAGGCCATGGAATGGCCGATTCCATGAACCAGTAGAACTAACCCGATAATAATGCGCAATGTTTGTGGTGACATTTATCTCTCCTTTCATAAAAATGGGATAATCGCTACTTGATTGCTCGATTAATCGTGGAAATCTGGGCGGGGAGTATAAGATATTCATCACCATTGATGATCTGCATACAGTTTATTGACCTGAACTGTATAGTTCTCTTTCATTCTTAAGGACTCGACCAAATCAATCATATAGTCCTTGGGAAGTTTGGGCGACACATAGTTCGCTCCGCTGAAGAGTGCTTTGTCATTCTCTAGCTGGCCATCTGCATGAGCGTCTTTGAGAACCTGCTGGTAAGAGGTCCAGAGACAAAGTCCGATGGTGACCCAGATACCCGCAGGCACCTGGTATTGGTCAATTAAATCAAGTGATTCAGAAATGGTCTCTGGAGTCTCACCAGGTGCACCAAACATCAAAGAAACCCCAAAAGGGATATCCGAGCGGCTCAGATTTGTTAGCGCCTGCTTGATATCATCGATAGTGCAACCGCGCTGCATTTGTTTCAGCATCTTGGTCGAAGCGCTCTCGACCGACAAACCAAGGTAACCACACCCTGAATCCTTGAAGAGACGAAGGACATCATCAGTCACCTCGAGAGGTTTAATGGTGCCCGTGCCCCAGGAGACATCCAGATTTCGGTCGATGATCTCTTGACAGATCGCCTGCGCGTGTTTATTGGGCACATTGAAATTATTGTCGCAGAACGAGACCATCTTTGGCCGTTTGGTTCTGATGATGTGATCAATTTCGTCCACAACTCGCTGGGGGGATTTCAGCCGGTAACGTTTGCCTTCCATGGTGCTGTATGGACAATAGGTACAGTGAAACTCACAACCTCTTTTGGTAACGATGGCGGGCGAGATGCCTTGTTCATAGTACTTGTCAAGATCAAAAAGCTCGTACGCAGGAAAGGCGGTCGCATCCAGATTATCTACGAATACCCTGGGAACTTTATCGAAGTGATCATTTTGGCGATACACGCATCCTGGGACATCGTAAATGTCTTTCCCTGTTTCCAACTTTTTTAGATACTGGGGAAAAGCAAGCTCAGCTTCGCCCCGGATACCATAATTGAGGTTGAGGTATTCCAGCCAGTCAGTAGCATAGTAATTAAATCCAGGGCCACCCAAGACAATGTGCGCATCGGAATTCCTTTTAATGCAATCTACGATTTCCTTGATTCGCATCCGTAGATCAAGATGCTTGGTGCCGAATTCTGCGTTTTCATCGATGATGAAGCCATGCACAAGTCTGATGGAGATGCCTATAACGTCCGGGCTGAACTCGGTGATTTTGCATTCTAGCTCCCTCGTCAGGTCTTGAACAAAGAGAGCTTCAAAGACATCGACTTTGTGACCCGCAGCAAGTGCTGCGCCAGCGATATACGCCGGACCTGATGGTGCGGAAGGAAGGGTGTTAGCTGAGACAACAAGCACTTTCATGTTCTGTTCCTCATGAGATGAAGTTTATTTAATCAGATTGCCTTGAAAAATCGGTGAAAAGTGTCAAGTGCTAAATCGATTATAGACCACAAATTTTTACACGTAATGTATTTAATGTAACTGATCCGGCTGATAATTTGTCATGTGAGAATATTACCTCTTTGAGTTTTTCTGCTGATGAAAGACCGCTCCTTAAGAAGGGGGGAATTGGGGCATGAGACCTCTTGAGCGCTTTTCATTTTATAACCAAGGATTTTTGGAGAGTCAACTTCCCCATCTAAGTTGGATTTTGCTCAGTGGGTGAGTTTTCAATGAAACCAGAACTTCTAAGAAGACTTTTCGTTAAATTCTCCTTCGAAAAATCTTCACAGTCAAGATCGAGACATTGATCGCATGCAAGGGCAGGATTAAAAGGCAAATTTATTGAGAAAGCCATCTAATACAGCCCGATCGTTAATCCTGTCTGGGTACTCAAGGGTAACAGATTGGTCACAGGATATATCACCTGCCATCGCAAGTTTAGGTTTTGCAAGTTTACATAGAATATGCAGTTTCTAATCTATAAATACCTATTGGTCTAAAGGGAGGCCGATAAATCCAGAATCCAGAGCTAGTATCCATCCGAGATCAAAAGTTGGCTGGCGACCTTTCCAGAAAGGGTCACCATTGGCACCCCGCCCCCAGGGTGTGTTGTTCCACCAGCAAAATATAAACCCTTTACATCGGGAGCTCGGTTGTGCGGTCGGCGAAACGCCGCCCAGCGATTATTCGATGATGCACCATATAATGCCCCCCGCCGGGCACCCGTTAGTTGTTCGATATCGAGCGGCGTCAGAACCTTTTCCTCTTGGATCTGTTGGCGAATGTCAAAACCTCGTTCAGCTAGCAGTGCAAGCACCCGGTCTCTGTATTCCGCTATCTGAGTTGTCCAATCCCAACCAGGACCTGTCGCCGGGGCATTTACCATTACAAACCAATTCTCACCTCCCTGCGGGGCATCTTGCCGGGTTGTCCTTGAGGTGATCGCCACGTAGATCGTCGGATCGGAAGGGGGTATTCCCTGCTGAAAAATCTGTTCGAATTCGAGGCGATAATTTGTAGAAAAAAAGATGTTGTGATGGGTGAGTTGAGCATTTTCTGCAGCGACTCCCAACATTAAGATGAACGCCGAACCGGACGGATTCGCCTCCAACAAACGTTTTTTTCGGTTGATAGGGGTAACTGAGGACGGCAACAATTTATCATAAACCCAAGCCACATCCAGGTTGGCGATGACAGCGGAAGCAGGCACAAAATTATCGTTGGCTAATATAATCCCCTTGACCTGCCCATCTCTGGTGTCGATCGTCCGGACCTGGCAGCCGGTGTGGATCTCCACGCCAAGTTCCTGAGCTAAACGAGCAAAAGATTGGGCGAGTTGGTAAACCCCTCCCTGTGGGTACCATACACCCTGATTAAGTTCGACATGGGCGATCACATTCAATGTTGCTGGGGCGTGATATGGGCTGGCTCCAACATAGGTTGCAAACCTGCCCAGGAACTGCTGTAGCTGCGGCGATCTCACATGGCGGCTGATGACCTGGTGCATGGTTCTGAATCCATCCACTCTCAGCGCGTCCATTGGCGAAACCTTGAACAGGCTGCTGAGCCTGGGCGGTTGATCGTAGATGAAAACCGGGCTGACAATACGGTACAACTCGGCAGCATACGACAGGAAATTTTGATAACCGCCTATATCCTGAGGCTCAATTGCTTGTATCTGCGGAAGCATGCGTTCAAGATCTTGGCTCGCATTAAGCACGGTTCCATCTGGAAAAAAATAACGGGTGAGCGGTTCAACTGGTAGTAGTTCCAGATAATCAGTCAATTGGCGACCAGCCCCTTTGAAAAGATCTTCGAAGACCGGTCGCATGGTGATCACTGAAGGGCCGGTATCCCAGCGATAGCCACCCTGGCGGATTTCTCCCATCTTACCGCCTACCTGTTGGTTTTGCTCGTAAAGGATGACTTTCTTCCCAGCCGTGGCAAGATGAATGGCAGCGCTCAACCCACCGATTCCAGCACCAACCACAAGGACCTTGTTTGAGTCGGCTTCATGCATAACTTAACTGCGGATTGAGACCGCACGACCTTTCCAATCAGGACCACCTGATCGGAAAAACCACAATAAAGATCGAGCGGCAATAATGGTCATCAGCACAATAGATACGGGCAACAAAAGGGCGTCCTGAATTCGCTGATGCGTGATTCCAGCGCTCAAGCCTCGGATTCCCAATCCCATTAAAACACTGGTCCCGGCAAGCCACAACCAGCCTGGGCTGCCAGACGATAACAACCCGATCATCAACAATACCCAGGGAACCAGGAATAAACACCAGTGAAAGATGGCTGAAAGAAGCAGATAAAAAGGCTGCCCCCCATGTCCAGCCAGGATATTCTTGGCAAAACCATCTCTGACCTCTCGCCAGTTGGTATACATACGGGTATCGATCAAACGGTTGCCCAAGGCCATCACCAACCGAAAGCCAGACTGCTTGATCCCCCGGGCCAACCCCATATCCTCAATTATGTTGTCACGGACACTCTGGTGGCCACCGATTTGGTCATAGGCAGCCCGTCGAAATAGCAGGCATTGTCCATTGGCAGCCGCGAAAACCTGCCAAGGAGTGTAACGAACCAATATCTCAGGCAGATAGCCTGTGATCACAAACATCATCATCGGTACGACCAGACGTTCTGACCAGGTTTCGGTTCGCTGAGTGGGCCAAACAGTGAGCATATCCGCACGCATTTGCTGGAGAAGAGAGACGATTGCAGATAAAGCCTTCGGCGCCCAATGGACATCCGCATCGGTGAATATGAGCAATTCTCCTTGTGCCTGTTGAGCCAACTGGTGGCAGGCCCAGTTTTTCCCCAACCAACCAGGCGGCAAAGGTTGACCGGATATAACTTTGGTGCGGGGGTTCCCTTCAAGGGTCTGTTGGGCGATCTTCATAGTCCCATCACTTGAACCATCATCGAGCAAAATCAGTTCAAAGTCAGGATAGGTTTGTTCTTCTAAGCTGCGGAGAGTCCTGGCAATCTGACCGGCCTCATTCCGGGCGGGTACCAAAATCGAAACCAGTGGGGTCTCTAAGGGTGTCTCTTTTTTCAGGATCGGAAAGGTCAGTGCATTAATAACGCTGATCACCGCGATCAGAAACAAGATCGAGAGGATCACCGACATTAAAATCATTTCCCTCTCCTAGAGCGCCGAAACCAGAGTATTGGACGAAGCGCTGGTTTTTGTACCAGATCGGCTCGATGCACCCAGATCAGCAGCACCAAGTTCAGTCCCCAAATCACCAAAAAGGATGGATAGATGGGAAAGTAAAATTTGAAAATATAGACTCCAAATAGCGAAAAGGCAAATATCATGGCCCAGGCATCGATCGTTATCAAGGCGTACATCAACACAAGCAAAACTCCCAGGATGATCGGGCCAGTGGCGAGGGTTAACCCTGTCCAAATCCCAAATGTGGTAGCCACAGCTTTTCCTCCTCGGAAGCCTAGCCAGGGAGAAAAAGCATGACCAAAAACGGGGGCTAATGCAACGGGTATGATCTGCCATCCTTCAACTCCGAGCAAAAACCAAGCTACCCCGACGGGTACAGCACCTTTCAAGGAATCCAAAAGCAAGGCTGGAATATACCAGGCAATTCCAGCAGCCCGATACACATTTGTTGCTCCAGGGTTGTGGTCTCCAACCTGGCGAATATCAACACCAGCAGCCAAGCGACCGATGATCATTGAAAATGGGATCGATCCCAAGAGGAAGCCAATCAGGGTGAAGAAGAGGACGTTCATATACGCAGCTCCAAATACAAGGAACTAAATACGAAAACACCCATCCCGAGAAAACCCACCAAGGCTGGACCAGGCTGTCCCCAGAAGAGGCCTAATCCAATGGCTTGAAACGCCCAGGTTAATGTGTAAATTGTTAATAAGGGGGGGCGGGATAGTTGGCGTGGGCGGATAAACCAGGTCAGGATCGCGGAACTCAACCACCAACCTGCGAAATTGATCCAGGGGATTCCGAAATAACCGCCGGGGGTCTCCCAAATCCACAATCCGTGGGCAACCATTTGTGGATCAAGGTAGAAGTCCCAAACTGTAAACGCTAAGCCTGATATCCCAGCGAATAAGATCCCAATCATCCATTGATGCCTGAGTCGTAAGCCTTCGACAAGTGTTGCGGCAACAGCCCAGGCAGGGGGTAGCATCATCAACCAGGCGATAGGGATTAACCAGGGCACACCTCCTGATTGAGGTTGTAATTTGGAAGTATAGGCATAATGCCCAAATGGAAACCCGGTTGCCGAACCCAGAGCCTCGATCCCCCATGTCGCGAGCAGCACAGTGACTGCTATAGTGACTACCCGTGATAAAGGATAAGTGATCGCCAGGGATAACAACACCACAGTTACCTGTGCAAGAACCCCGAGCATCGCAAAGGTCGGGAAAAGATCCTCACCCCCGATCCACAAACCGATCGGTGTCAGGATCAATACTGAAACCCAAATAATTAGAGCAGCTTTCCATAGACGTGCGAAAGCACCTCTCCCGAGGCTGTCGGAGACGGAACGAAAAAAAACTTTGCCAAAAGTTCGGATCGTCGGAAACAACGACAACGATGATCGATCACGTTGAAGCATATAAATCTCCGGGCAGGTTCGCCTCATCCCCATCTGGCCAATAACACAATCTACTTGCCAGGCGGTGGTTATGCACCGTTTGTATCAATGCAATCTCTAATTTGATGACCAAAAAGTTCAACATGAAGAAAATTGTCTCTTTTCGGACCGTAACTCTGAAACAATTATCTCAGCCTATTTACTTCACGCAGGATCAGTTCGTTCACCTTGGTTCGGTTGATAGAGCCATCCTGGATTAAATCGTGATCACCATCCAACTCATGGTAATCTACACGTTTTGATCCGATGCGCTTGACAAGTTTGATGGTTTCAGATGGGCGGACCAGCGGATCTTTTTTGCCCTGGATCACGAGTGTCGGAATTTGCACCTGGTTGGCAAGCTGATAGGCTTTTTTCCCTAGGTTAAGGATCTCGTCAATCACCCGTACGGAAAGCCTGAACTCGGTGCGGATCGTTTCTTGAACCTCAGGGTCATCGAGATCGACTCCGGGGAGGATCGGGTTGAATTGATCCCGCAGGTTTGGATCCGAAAAATCCGCATTTCTAAATGGGTAGATATCCGGAATAAAAATCTTTGCGACCGGAGCGAGACGCGGCAGAAATCCCGGCAATCGCCAAAATGGCGCGATCAGTATTAGCAGGTCCGGTGGGTGAGCAGAAATTATGTTGAGCGCAACCGCGGCCCCCATCGAATACCCGATCAGAATCGTTGGGTGGGAAGATCCTCTGAGGTCCAACCAGGCTGACTCAGCTTCACTGAGCCAGTCTTCTCTTCCCCGATGGCCCAGGTTGACGATATCCTCTCCAAAACCGGGTAAGAGGATACCCTGTGCCCGCCAGCCATTCTCACCCAACATCTGTCCGATCGGGCGCATCTCGGCCGGAGTACCAGGAAATCCATGGATTAACAGGGCGCTCGCGGCACCATCGCCAAAATCAAAAGGCTGATGTACAGGATCAGCGTACGGCTGCAGTTCAACGGGCATTCTGGTTTGACTTCAAGAATAAAAGGAGGAGTAAATCCCAGATTAATAAGAAGCCGCCTTGTAAGATTATTCCCCACCCGATCCCCTTGCGATGATCATTGCTACTAGCCCGATTAATGATCCAACCCCCAAATAGCAGGTAACCGAGGTCCAGGCTTGTATTAACCCATAAGATCCGTTCGAAGCGCTCAGTTTGCGTTTGCATTTCGGTAGAACTGATCTCACCCTGACCGTATTTGGCTGCGTTTGCGGTCGCAGATCGCAGGCCAAACAGCGCGATCAAACCATCTATCAATCCCCAACCAAAAAACTGGCTTCCTAACCCCCGTAGCCAGCTTCGACTGGACCGCCACCAGAATAAACCTGCCACCATCGATCCCGCGGCCCAGCCCAGTAGAACGGGTAATGTTCGCGTTTGGAACGAGTATAAATCGAATTGATCTTGCTCTTCTTTATAATTTCTCATTGACGTCTCACTCTCTATAAATCAAATCATTAATCAATAATTTTTTTCATTCAGCAAGTATTCAGCTAGTGCTGATTTGTGATCTCTCGGTATTTCAATCCCGGGATAAGTGCTCCGGTTGAACAAGTTTTGCATCTCGATAATTTATACTTTGAGATTTGGTCTCACCTATGAGAGTCGAATGGATTCATACGATCTTGATCCAAAAGAAATCCAAAATGTCGGTATACTATCTTATCGCCTTTAGAGATATATACCCAATCCCATATGATGTGATTTCAGATCTCGGGATCGTTGTTATTTTATCAGCTGGATTATGAGTAGGCCAAGAAGGATCTGGATTATAGTGTTGAGATCAAGAGTAATAATCATATCTACACGCCACAAACGCGATCATTAACTCATGTCTTTCTCATTTGCTCAACAACTTGTTGCAGCCGGTGAGAAAACATAATCCTAATCGGGACCAGTATCATGCGTAAGGGACTGTGCATGGAGAATTTCAATTTTATACTCCCTAAAAGGTGTCCTTTAGTGAGTACAGGACGGATTATTTCACATCAAATCGAGACAACTGGAGCATCAGGATTTAATTCGAAATTACAAAGAACATAACATTTTATGGGTGATAATGTCACATAAACATTGAGTAGCGAGGAGAGATAGTGCTAAGTTGACAGCCCAAAAAACAACCATAAACTTTATAAATACTTTATATATCCTTGACATAATATGTACAATGGTTTAAGATATATGAGTTTGTAAATCGTGTACAATATGACGAACACTGTCTCTAATATCTGGAAGTAAGCATGAAAAAAGTTGTCATTATAGGGGCTGGGATGGGAGGCCTAGCTACCGCCCTACGCTTGAATAAGCAAGGTTTCGAAGTGTCCATCTTCGAAAAACAGCCCCTCCCTGGTGGTCGAAGCAACGTGATCATGGAGCAGGGCTATCGCGTTGATATGGGTCCAACGATCCTGGTGATGAAAGAAGCCTTTGAGGACACTTACAAATCAATAGGTGAAAACATCGATGATCGCATCGAGTTTGTTCAGCTGGATCCAAACTACCGGGTTTATTTTCACGATGACACCTATCTCGATCTGTTCAGCAATATGGTGCAATTGGCTCAAGAGGTTGAAAAGATCGCTCCAGGTTCTGCGGAGCGCCTGTTTCAATTCATCGGCGAGAGTGCGAAAAAGTATGACCTGGGTATGGGATTTGTGGAACGAAACTACGACCGGGTTTCAGATCTGGCAAGTATTGATGCCCTGATGCGGCTTATAAAAACCAGTGCCCATCAAAATCTCTATAAACAGGTGTCCAATATCTTTCAGAAAAATGATAAGCTGGCCAAGACTTTTTCTTTCCACTCTATGTTTCTGGGTTTGTCCCCATTCGATGCCCTGGCCATGTACAGTCTGATCACCTATGCTGATCTGGCCCTGGGAATGTGGTTTCCCAAAGGGGGAATTTATTCCATCATTGAAGACATGGTCGACTTGGCTGAAGACATGGGGGTTGAGATACACACAAATGCTCCTGTCGCGGAGATTGATGTCAAAGGGGGTAGCGTGAAAGGCGTTTACCTTGATTCGGGTGAGTACATCCAGGCCGATATCGTGATCTCAAATGCTGATTTACCCTATACCTACCGGAGTTTGGTTAATGGGAATAGTCGCAAGGATTTTTCAGACCAGCGTTTGGAACGTATGTCCTACGCTTGCTCAGGATACATCCTGTACCTGGGTGTCGATCGCATTTACCCGCATGTGCGTCACCAATCCATCTATTTCGCGCAGGATTACAAAGCAAATCTGGACGCAATATTTAAGACCAAAACTCTACCAGCTGATCCATCATTCCACATGAGCATTCCCACTGTTACTGATCCCGATCTGGCTCCGGAAGGTCACAGTCTGATCTATGTGCTGGCCCCAATGCCTAATCTCACTGCAAATATCGATTGGGAAGAAACCGCTCCTGTCGTGCGTGGAAAGCTGCTGGATCAATTGGAACGCATCATCGATCCCCAAATCCGATCTCACATTGTTTGGGAGCGGGATTACCGCCCGACGGACTGGCTGAACGACATACACGCCGAACATGGCACTGCATTTGGTTCTCTATCGCATGGCTTTTTTCAGTCATCCTATTTCCGCCCCAGTAACAAATCCAGGTATATTGGCGGTCTGTATTTCGTCGGGCAATCCACTTATCCAGGCATAGGAATGCCAATGGTGCATATTTCTTCGAAATTGGTCACAGAAAGGATAGTAGGAGAATGGCAATAGAAGAGACATCGTACAATGAAGCGACTTTGACAAATGATTCATCAACGGCGGCCATTGCATCTATTGATGATTATGCTTACTGCCGCCTGATCATGCATCAGGCGAGTAAAAATTATTCGTTCGCCAGTAACTTCCTGCCGATAACAAAGCGCCACCACGTTAATGCATTATATGCCTTCTTCAGGGTAGGTGATGATCGGGTAGACGTCTCACACAATGGATTCGATTCCCCGCTGGCTGCAATTGAAGACTGGGAATCAGCATATTGGCAGGCCATCGAAACAGGCGACAGCCCAGAACCGGTAATGCGAGCATATCTGAAAACCGCCATTGAATGCGGTATCCCAGCAGATACCATGAGACCCTATTTTCGGGCGATGAAAGAAGACTTGGTGAAGTCTCGCTTCGCCACATTTGAGGAACTTCTCCACTATATGGATGGAAGTGCGCTACCGGTTGGTCGGGCGATGACCTATATCCTCGGGGTGAGAGAACCATATACCTTTTCCGATGCCCTGCCGAGGGCCGATGCGCTCTCAATCGGCATGCAGTTAAGCAATTTCTGGCGAGATGTTGGGCAGGATTGGCATATTGGACGAGTATATATTCCCCAGGAGGATATGCAACTGTTTGAGGTTAGTGAAGAAGATTTGGCCTTGGGTCGTCTGAGCGAACGCTTTGGCGAGCTCATGGAATTCGAGATACGGCGTACCGAGGAATATTACACAGCAGCAAAAGAAGGTGTGCACATGTTAGAAGCAGGTCAATGGGGGGTGATGAGCAGCTTGCTGATTTACCAAGCGATCATGAAAGCCATCCGCCGCAATGGATATGATGTCTTCTCCCGTCGTGCTGGGACAAATATGCTCCAAAAGGCTGTTATGTTGTTGAACGCCCGTATGCAGATTCGTAATTTTTGATCCAGGCTGAGATTGGATGCACTCTGGGATGAATTCAACCCTAAGAACCCTGCCCACACTGTCTGGTCAGCAGGGTTTGCACGTGCTGAAGGAATTGATCACCCGGCGCTCTGTGCTGGATGGACTTGAGGCAATGAGCAACGATCTTGGGCATGTTTTTCAAATCAACCTGCCGATGTTCCAACCAGTCGTGCTGAGCGGGCCGAAAGCTGCCCGGCAAATTATGGTCACAGAGCGAGATCAATTCCTGTGGCGGAATGAAAATGATCCGGTTACTGATCTGTTGCGTAACGGCCTGCTTGTTGTGGACGGTAGTCAACACGATAAATTTCGTGGTTATATGCAGCCCACTTTGTATCGCTCACGAGTCCAAAGCCATATTCCTTTGATGGTAGCAAATACAGACCAAATAACATCCACCTGGGGTGAGGATTCCGTTCAGGACATGTTGATCGAAATGAGACGAATGATGTTGGTAATCCTCGTGAGCACTCTTTTCCGGGTCGATCTGTTACCCGACCTGGACCGCTTGTGGAAGCCCATTTTACGGATATTGGAGTATATATCTCCAGGCTTGTGGTTGCTAAAGCCGGGTCTCCTCCGCTCTGGATACCAGGACGATATTAGAGAGATGGATGATTATTTGTTCAATATCATCCGCAAACGCCGAACACACCCAATTGAGGGTGATGATATGTTGAGTGACTTGGTGCGTAGAGAAGATATGACGGATGATCTGATCCGCGATCAGCTGCTGACCATGCTCATTGCCGGTCATGACACGAGTACTGCACTCATGGTTTGGTCCATCTATCTGCTCGGAAAACACCCCCTAGCAATGCAGCGCGCCAAGGGAGAAGTTGACAGATTGCTCGGTCAGCAGGTGCCCACCGCTGAATGCCTCGCCGAGATGCATTTCCTGGATCAGGTGATCAAAGAAGCGTTGCGCCTCTACCCGCCCATCCATGCTGGCAATCGCCTCACGCGCAGCAAGTTACAAATCCAGGGCTGCCCTATCCCAGAAGGAACGCGGATGATATTCTCTATTTATCTCACCCATCGTGAAGAGCGACACTGGCCGAAAGCGGACCAGTTCATCCCAGAACGTTTCGAAAGAAAATCACATCAGACGTATTCACCGTTCAGTTATCTTCCCTTTGGGGGTGGTCCACGTAATTGTATCGGGGCGATTTACGCCCAGATCGAAGCCAAGGCTGTATTAGCGCGTATACTACAGACTTTCGATCTCAAATTGTTATCACTGCGAGTGACTAAGTACATGGGCGCTACGCTGGAGCCCCGTCCCCGCGTGATGGTGCAAGTCACCAGAAGAAGGTAAATTCCATCTTGAATTCCCTTAAACCAGTTCAACGACGGATCGGAATCGCACACTTATAAGGCGAAGGAAAGAATTTAAAATTTGGTAATCGCAACAAAAACCAGACGTTAGGTGATCATTGATGACTTATTTTGGATTTCTCATCATATTCTTGCTCATCCCGATAATGATCTTATTGGCGGTGGTGACCTTTGATCGTCGCAAGAGTGTAGATGACCCCTCTTTAGAAGGACTGAAGCCGACTGGTTATTCTTTCCTGTTGATCGCAATAATATCTTTGACTTACACGACACTGTGGGATAATTTCCTGGTTGCCACCCAGGTCTGGTGGTACGATCCAGACTCAGTATTTGGGATCACTTTGGGTTGGGTGCCCCTCGAAGAGTACCTTTTCTTTATTTTGCAGCCAGTTCTGGTCGGACTGTGGATGCTGGTTTTCCTTTCCAGGGTTATTTATTTGCGCCAGACCGCTAGTTCGCAAAGAAACCTCCGCCGCCTGTCGATTATCTCTGCCAGTCTTATTTGGATCGCCTCGCTAGTACTCCTTTTTGCAGGTGGTTCAGCTGCAAATTACCTTGGTTTAGAGTTGGTCTGGGCGCTGCCAGCGATTATTTTTCAACTGGCGTTCGGCGCCGATATCATCTGGCGGCAGTGGCGGTTGATATTTTTGGCAGTCGTCCCAATGACACTTTACTTATCCCTGGCGGATGCAATTGCGATTGGCTCAGGGATATGGACGATCAGCCCAGCTAAATCAACTGGGATCTTACTGGGAGGGGTTCTGCCCTTGGAGGAATTTGTTTTCTTCCTTTTGACCAATACGCTGGTTGCGTTTGGCTTCGTGTTGTTCTGGTCGCCGGAGAGTTATGCTCGCGCGAAGGGGATATTGAGCAAAATTCGTTCTGAGAGTCAAGAGGGAAAATTGCAGCAGGAGCTGTAAGTCTTTAGCGACAATACGATGTTTGTGGTTCCCTTTATGCTTGTTGAAAAATGAGTGGGAATCAAAACACAATCCCCTTTTCCGTTATAGAATATTGAGCTATTCGTTTCTAAGTGACCTGTCTTACAAGAAACTATGTTTAATGTCATTGCGAAACTCGGGTGTTTTTCCCGAGTTGTGGCAATCTCCATCTAGAATATTTCTCAAATCAATTATGAGATAAGGTACTAAGTGATTGGTCGAATATCTTTGATCACCGCACTCTTGATGCAGATCTAGCATTATGTGCAATGATCGTGTTTAGGAGGGTATTCTCTCACCGCCGAGGAATTAATATTGGAGCAATGATGCCTTTCACCAAATGACGCTCACTCCATATTGAGGGATCAAAGTATCTCCAGTTAATATTGGTATATCCTCCAATTGGCATTGCGCTACAAGCAAACGATCAAAGGGATCTTGGTGGACATCCGGCAAATTGAACACCTGTAGAGCATGGCTGATCTGCACCGGTAAGGGTAGGAAATGATGTTTTGCCATACGGTCTGCAACGTAATGCCCAGGAACTTCCGGCAATGTCAGGCGACCTCTTGAGCACTTGATGGCGATCTCCCAGGCACTGGCTGCGCTCAAGAGGATTTCATTTTTGCCATCTATTATGAAATCGCGGGCGGCTTTTGACATCTGTGGATCATCCATATTCCACCACAGGAAAGTATGGGTATCGATTATGGCTCTCATAGTTCAAACTCAGGTAAAGGCGCATCAAAATCTGGGGAAATGACCAACTTCCCGGCATCCATGCCCGGTAAGCGGTCCTCAGGAATATCACCTATGGGAGAGAGCACCGCGATCGGCTTTCCCGCCTTGGAGATAATAATCCTTTCCCCGCTCATCACCCGTTTCAGCAATTTTGATAGGTGAGTTTTTGCTTCGTGGATATTGACTATCTTGTCCATTAAATCCTCCATCATCAATTATAGACTAAGTCATGGACTAAGTCAATTATTTTCTTTGGTAAGATGCAAAATAAGTTTTCATACATAATATTCACCCCCCCCCGTAAGTATTGAAATTTATGTAGATCAACCGAATGGTTGATCCCATAACTATCCTCCTGGTAGGACGATAATCCACCTCTCGGTGGTTCACTTATTCCCACCTATTTCCTATACTGTATATAGGTATCAGGAAAGGAGTAAATGATGGCCCAAGGTAAAGAAGTGATCAGGGTTGAGGGATTGCATAAAAAATACGGCCAGGTGAAGGCCGTGGATGGGATTTCATTCCAGGTTAAAGCAGGCGAGATCTTCGGCATGGTTGGCCCGAATGGGTCTGGGAAAACTACCAGCATCGAGTGCATTGAAGGGCTAAGACGACCGGACGAAGGCGCGATCGAGGTATTGGGTCTTAACCCCTGGGATGACACCCGCGAACTCCGTGAGCGCACTGGTATACAACTGCAATCTGCCAACCTGCCACGCCGCATGCGGGTGGATGAGGCTATGGATCTGTTTGCATCCTTTTACCCCGAGAGTTGTGATTGGGGGCAGCTGCTCGAAGAACTGGGATTGGGAGATAAACGCAAGGCTAATTTCGGCCAGCTTTCTGGCGGGCAACAGCAGCGCTTGTTCGTCGCCCTGGCGCTGATCAATAATCCCGAGATCGTATTTTTGGACGAGCTGACCACAGGTTTAGACCCGCGCGCCCGGCACGCCATTTGGGATTTAATCCGCGAAATCCGGGCAAATGGGACAACCGTCTTCCTCACCACGCATTATATGGATGAGGCAGAACAATTATGCGACCGGGTTGCAATCCTTGACTTTGGGCGGATCATCGCCTTGGACTCTCCTGCGCAATTGGTGAAAGGGTTGGGGAGAGCGACTCGCATCACTTTCTCGCTAAATGGCCATACAGCTGGGGGTGAGCTTGAACGAAAATCCTTCAACCCGGCCCGGATTGGCGTGCTCGACGGAGTCCAACGCGTAGACCAGGAGGGGGACCAAGTTACGGTCTATGGTCAGGGAGAGGGAATCCTTGGGGCTGTTGTTTATACATTAGAGGCGGATCGGGTGCCCTACCATGATCTGCGCACAGAAGGGGCAGATTTGGAGGATGTCTTCCTGACTCTCACCGGACGAGAGATTGATGATTAACCCAAAAAAATATTGAGCATAATCTGAAGGAGGTTTAACAATGCGTGGTGTGATGAAATTTTTTGTGATGCAGCTTAAACTTTACTTGCGAGAACCTGCGGCGTTCTTCTTTTCGCTTGCCTATCCGACCTTGCTGCTCTTGCTTTTCGGTTTCATTTTTGGCAATGATCCCGATCCAGCATTCTGGGGAGAGAACTTCGGCACGGTGGATGCCAGTGTGCCCGCTTATGCAGGGATCATCATCGGTACTGTGGCTCTGATGGGCATCCCAATCGAAACCGCAGCCAGCCGGGAAACGGGAGTGCTCCGCCGGTACCGGGCCACGCCAATGCATCCGGCGATGTACCTGATCGCCAGCGTGGCTGTTTACCTCTTGATAGTGCTCATAGGGATGGTCATCCTGGTTATAACCGGAAAACTTGTCTTCGGGCTGCGCATCGCTGGCTCATGGCTCAACGTGTTTGCCGCGATAATGCTGAGCGCTCTTTCCCTCTTCTCCATTGGGTATCTGATCGCTAGCCTGCTTCCCACCGCGCGGAGTGCTCAGGCAATTGGCATGGTGATTTTCTTTCCGATGGTTTTCCTTTCAGGGGCCGGAATGCCACTGCAGCTCCTTCCGGAGGCTTTACGAAAGGTGAGTGATTTCCTGCCTTTGAGCTATACTGTCCGGCTGATCCAGGGATTGTGGTTTGGGGATCAATGGAGTGAGCTGTGGGTATCTGCTCTGGTGATGATGGGCATGCTGGTGGTTGGGACGATAGCCGCGGCCAAGATGTTTCGCTGGGAGTGACCGGATGCGCATCTCAAACGGATCGTAGTAAACTATAAAAGAATACTATGTCGGTTCCTCGAGATTCGTCTTCCATCAAAGGACCTCCTGCCAGGCGCGATGCCTGGGAGCGCTGGATAAATATCTGGCACGGGGTGTTTTATTTAACCCTTCTGATCCCTACCGTATTTGCGCTGCTCGCTCCTGAAAGGATATATCCAAAGTGGTTGGTCCTGGTCTTCAGCCTGGCTTTGGGAGCCTGGTATGGATTGATCATCGTATGGCTTCTTCCCAGGGTCGAAGAGCGATGGCAAACATCCATAGCTTTAGTTTTCTTAATTGTGGCGGTCGCGCTTTGGTTTCCCTTGGCAAGTACTCATGGAGCTTACCTGCTCACCGCTTCCTCATTTTATGGGTTGATGTGGGGTATTCTGCCTTTTTGGATGGCGGTGGCCGGAAATGTGATCTTTACTGGTTTTCTAATCGGATTTCTCCTTTGGATACAGGCCCAGTATCTTGGTACACCGATCGATCTCCCCCTGGATATGTTGGTGACGGCGATTGTAGTCCTTGCCTGGGCGATACTGCTGGCGCTATGGATGCGCTCGGTCATGAAGGAGAGCAAAGAACGTAAGAAACTTATCAAGCAATTAGAGGCTGCTCAAGAGAATTTGGCCGCAGTAGAAAGGCAAGCCGGTATCTTGCAGGAACGGCAGCGCTTAGCCCAGGAGATCCATGACACCCTGGCGCAAGGATTCACCAGCATTGTGATGCAGCTCGAAGCAGCTGACCAGGTCTTGTCGCAGGAAGAGATCCATGTGCGCCGACATCTGGGAAAAGCGAGCGATACTGCCAGAGAAAGTCTGGCGGAAGCACGCCGGCTGGTTCAGGCGCTACAGCCTGAGTCCTTAGAAGGGGCGTCTCTGCCGGAGGTGATCAGGCGTGAAGCCGCTGCCTGGGGACGAGAAACTGAAGTACAGACCATTTATACCCTGACCGGTGAGCCAATCGCATTGACCCCGGAGTACGAGGTGACCCTACTGCGAGCAACGCAGGAAGCATTGATGAATGTGCGCAAACATGCTCAAGCAACGCAGGTCAGTGTGACCTTGTCTTATATGGATGATCAGGTAGCCCTGGATATCCAAGATGATGGCGTGGGTTTTGATCCACAATTGCCGATCCTTCCTGCTGGTCAATACGGTGGCGGTTTCGGACTTCAAGTTATGCGCCAGCGGGTGGAGCAGTTGGGGGGCGAAGTGATCCTTGAAAGCTCTCCCAGGGGCGGCACGACTTTGGTCGTTCAGGTCCCCATTATTCCCCATGCGTCTCAAACTGATTTAGGTGAGATCGATGAGACGTACAAGGACACTTCCTCAGGGGATGGCGATGGTGTGATTCAATCTGCGGAGAGAGCCGAGTGAATAAGCTGAGCATTCTGATCGCGGATGATCATCCGGTAGTGAGAGATGGGCTAAGGGGGATGCTGGAAAGCCAGGCGGATTTCGAAGTGATTGGAGAAGCCGCAGATGGCGACCAGGCGATTAAAAAGGTCGCCGAATTGAAACCGGATATCGTGCTGATGGACCTGCGCATGCCAGAGGTAGATGGGGTAACCGCCATCCGGGAGATAAAAGGCAGCCAGCCGGAAACTCAAATTCTTGTCTTAACCACCTACGACAGCGATGCGGATATCCTCCCGGCGATTGAAGCTGGCGCGAATGGATATCTGCTCAAGGACAGCTCCAGGGAGGAGCTGTATGGGGCGATCCGTGCCACAGCGCGGGGGGATACGGTGTTAGCGCCGACCGTGGCGGCGCGCCTGGTTGGGCAGATGCGCGCGCCGGCAGAGGAAAGATTAAGCAGCCGAGAGCTGGAGGTGCTGCAGCTGGTGGCTGAAGGAGCCAGCAACAAGGACATCGCCAGCCGGTTGCATATCAGTCAAGCGACGGTCAAATCGCACCTGATCCATATCTTCGGCAAGCTTGGGGTTTCCGATCGCACGGCGGCGGTCACAGTTGCACTGCAGCGCGGTATTATGCGGCTGGATTAATCTCTGGGATTGCTTCTGATTTAAATTTGCTTCAATCTAATAGGATTAAGATCTCGTTTGTTCCAGTGTGGCTCACTTTAACTCGATTGCGTTCTCAGGGCACTGCAGCACACATGCTCCGCAGGCGATGCAACGATCGGGATCATGGAAAACAATTATGTTTGAGATCCTATCAGGTGTCCAGCAGTCCACTGGACAAACTTCATAGCACTCCCAAGCACCGGAGCACAGTTCTGGATCAAAATGGATCTTGAGGTAACGCAGTGTTCGGGCAAGGTGCCAATGTTCCACTATTGAAGACCAAAGTGTTGGTTTAGTGCTCATTGACTCACCTCCATCCCAAGACCAGCGGGATCAGCCAGTACATTAAGAGTAGCAGCGCAGCGATAAGAATCTCCCAGCTCCAATTAGCCTGTTCACCGCGCATGAGGGGAGACATGCCCTGCAATTCTGCACCGGTGAAAACCGATAAACCGATGAGAACGAGTGCCCAATTGAATAATCCCCCAACCGGTAGCGGATGCCAGATGGCGGAATAAATGAACAATCCGCTCAGGGCGACCAGCGCCAGAGGGATGCTCTTGACCAAACCATCACGGCCCGGCAACCAGGGATGGATGACTGCATAAAGATAAGAAAGACCAAGCAAACTTAGCGCAACTGGCCAGAAATGCTCCCGCCATAAGATGAGAACCGGGAGGAGGATCAGCAAGGCGTAAAAACCCAGGGTTACGGTAACCATTTCCAGTCGATCTTTTAAAGGAAACCGCACCCAGCGCATCGAATCGTTTTTGTCGTGATTGGCAGCCAGATATTGGGGTATATCCTCTGCTCGAACAGGTCCCCAACGGACAATCCAGCCAGTCTCTTCATGTATCAGATTCCCATCAACCCCATTGGCGCATAATTGGGGCAGGATTAATGCCTGGTGATGAACGATCTCAGCTAGGTGAGATGATTTCAGTGCGGCGATAACCTTTTCAGCAGTAAAGTAGCCGCCTCCGGCTGCACACCAGACGTTAAGGCCCCTTGAATCTGCCACCAACAGCCAGGCATCGACCAGACCACCAATGGCTTTTACCAGGCGGCGTACAGTCAGATCAAAGTTTCCGGTCACCAGGACGGGTGAATCTTGGCTGGGGTGACCAATAGCGTACAATCCAGTGTGTACTTTTGGGTATGGGGGAATCATTCGGAAAAACAGAGCCCACAGATCGATTAACAGCGTTTTGAAATTCACCAGGTGACAGAGTTGCTCAACGCTAAGCGGAGGCATTTCGCGTAATGTGGAGAGCTCACTGGCAAGTGAACTCTCGTACAAAACCAGGCTGCCACCCAGGTAAGAATCGGTCAGCTTAGACTCGAAGCCGACTTCAGCCAGCAATAAGTCAAAACCGCGTAAGGATTTGGTGGTAGTGCGGGTTAGAAGCCAGGTGAATGCAACCAATGGCAAGCGGACCAAAAAGAACAGCAGCCTGGTCAGTGGATGTGAAGGGGGCACTTCATCTGCGATCAATATGCGCCCTGCTGGGGATAATAATTTTGCGCAGGCTTCGAGCACATAACGCTGTTGATCATCAGAGAGTTCGCTGAAGACCAGGGTTGAAACGATCAGGTCGAAAGAAGCAGGTGGGAATCGCTCTCTGATCAGGGTTGCATCCATGCGTCTTAGGGTCAGAGTCCCGGAGAAGTCCTTGTTTGAAGTCCTCTTCTGAGCTTCAGACAGCATGGCAGGGGAGGCATCGATTCCTGTGACCTGTGCTCCCTGTTCTGCCATCGCCATAGCGAGTGTTCCAGTACCGCAGCCGATCTCTAGAATCTGAGTTCCTGGCTGAATGTAATCTCGCAGGATCTTTTCCCTGATTTGTCTTAATCGTCCCAAGGTGAGAATTTGGATGCCACGATCGTAGTCCCTGGGATTCCTTTCCAACCATTTCATAAAAACAGTGGCCATAATTTAGGATCCTCTTGGCTGTTTTTGATTTCAGCGGATCTTGCCTAAGGCTGCACCGATGGCAATGACACCAGCTGCCAGCAATCCCACAGCAGGCAGCCAGCGCTGGCGAGTAGCTAGCCCTGCTCCGACAGCGGTTGCAGTGAACCCTGTGACGATACCGGCTTGCTTTACGATTTGATCGGCTTGTTTCGGTGTGCGGCCGCGGTCTACCAGGGTCCATTTAAGGATCGAACCCCCATCCACGATGGGTAAGGGTGCCAGGCTGCCTGCCAGGATCAATCCGTGGCCGATGCTTGACCAATTTGCCACATAACGAGCCATTGAATTCCGGGGAAAAGATATACGCACCAGTAAGCTGATCAATAGACCAAAGGCGCTGAAAACTGGTCCACCCAACGCGCGCATTCGGTGAGCTCTGGGGGAGATATCATCATCATAATAAATTGTGCGCGGCATCCCTGAAGAGAGCTGGATTTCGTCCATCGGCGCACCAGAATAGCAGGCACTGACAGTGTGGGCCAAGGCATGACCCACGTCAGCCAACACCAAGGCGGCTGCGGATAAAGCACCTGCAGACAAGCGAGCAAGCCAAGACCAGGCGGGGTGTTTTCTGCTCGCTAACCAGGACATTCCAGCCCACAAAGCAAGCAAGTTGCCGAAGAAGTCGGGGTTGACCACCATTTGTGTGTTCAATATCTTGATTGTCGATCCCATTTCACCAGATGGAGGCGAAGTAAGGGTAGGATTTTGTTCACGCATTCTTGATCCTTTCTTGGATGTGGCACCAACGATGACACTTATATTTGTTCGATACCCCTTGAGCAACATCCTGATTTGAGGCATTACGGTTGCACTCGGTTTTATTCTAACCGAAAGCTTGAGAGATTCCCGTCAAACAGCTTGACACCGTATTTGAAATATGCTATTATATCGATATCCGATATACCGAAAAACGATATAGCGACACTCGGTATACCGATTTACGACATAAGGAATAGAGCCATGATGACTGAAAAAGAGGCTAATAAATACCTTCCCCTGACGGAGGCCACCTATTACATCATGCTTTCTCTGATTGAACCGCTGCACGGCTATGGGGTCATGCAGAAGGTGGAGCAGATCAGCCGGGGTACGGTTAAGGTTGGCCCAGGGACGCTGTATGGGGCTTTTTCGACCTTAGAAAAAGAGAAATTGATCCTCAAAATCAAGGAGGAAGACCGGCGCAAGAGTTATGTGCTGACCCCAAAAGGGAAACAGGTCTTGTTGAGCCAGATTGAACGGCTTGAGATCATGACTGGAAACGGAATGGGTGTCAAGCAGAGCTTGGGATGACACCAGTTGGAGGATAATGTGGATCAGAAAAGTATGCGCAAATTTAAATGGTTTTGGGCCTGGCAGGATGAGGCCGAGGAAGCCTGGCTGAGAGATATGTCCAATGGGGGCTGGCACTTTTCCGGGATGAGTATGCCAACATTCTATAATTTCAAACATGGGGAAGCCAAGGATTACGTCTACCGCCTGGATTATCGATCCTACTGGAAAATGGACCAAGAGGAATACCTGCAGCTGTTCCGTGATTCTGGTTGGGAGTATGTCGAGGAGATGGCAGGATGGCATTATTTCCGTAAGCTGGCTCGAGCAGGCGAAGAGCTCGAAATTTACACGGATGCAGAGTCCAAAATTGGAAAGTACCAGCGTTTGCTGGCGTTTCTAGGGATATTAATGTTGCCCTTGTTTTTTGCATTTTTCAACCTGCGTAACCCTCCCTATGGCTGGATGTCAACAATACAGGTCTTTATCTTCCTGTTGTTCTTGCTGTATGTGTATGCGATCGTTAAGATCCTGCTCAGGATCAATCAATTGAAAAGGCTTTGAGTGGCATAGTCTCCAGACCTACATCGCTACACGGATAACGGTCGACCACCCGCGAGCACTATGCACTAGCTGGTGGCGTGCAGCCTCTCCTCCTGAGCAACTCGTATTTTGCAATCAAGTTGACTTCACCACCTTTCCCCAGAAAATTCATAATTTTTTCACAACTCCTTGTGATACTAAGGATAATCGAAGCAAATCATAGTATCTAACCCGAGGAGGTTTCATATGCGTCGAAGAGGTTTTTTTATCAGGTTTATCCTGGCCTTAGTGCTGATCGCCGTATTAGCGCTGGGCGGCATGGCTCTATTCCGAGGTGGTTGGTCACAGGGCTACCAGGCGGGAGTGATTGCGGCAAGCAGCGCGGAAGGTGAAGCTTTGCCTGTGCCCCCCTATTATGGCGGTTTGGCCCGCTATCCCTACACGCCCGGATTTGGCTTTCCTCTACTGGCCTGTTTTCTAGGGATCGGGTTCTTCATGTTGGTGTTTTTCCTGTTTGGAGCCATTTTCCGGCCTTGGGGATGGGCAGGCCACTACCACAGGGGATGGAAATATGGTCGCAAGCGCCCACCCTGGGCGAGGGGATGGGAAGAACACCATCAGGAGTCCAATGCAAAGGATGACGATGTCTTATAAAACGATATCAAATGAGGCATAACCATTGGTACCTGTACAGCACTGGTCGTTCCCGGAACTTCGGTTACACTTAAGGTAATGAACGAACTGATCCTGGTGGTGGATGACGAGAAACAGATCGTAAAGCTGGCTCGCGATTACCTGGAGCGAGCCAGCTTCCGCGTCTTGACCGCTGGAGATGGAGTCACTGGTTTATCTGCCGCGCGCCGGGAACGCCCGGACCTGATCGTGCTTGATCTGAAGCTGCCCGGCATGGATGGCTTGGACGTGTGCCGGGCATTGCGCCGTGAATCAGATGTGCCGATCATCATGCTCACCGCGCGGGTAGAGGAGACCGACCGGCTGATCGGGTTGGAATTGGGCGCGGATGATTACATCACCAAGCCATTCTCGCCACGCGAATTGGTCGCGCGGGTGCGCACTGTGCTGCGCCGGGTTGGTGGTACGGTCCAGCAGCCGGGGATTCTGCGTGTGGCTGACCTGGAAATATTCCTGGATGGCCATCGAGTCAGTCGAGATGACCAATCAATCGATTTATCGCGCATCGAGTTCAACCTTTTAGTCATTTTGGCCCAGCATCCCGGGTTGACCTATACGCGCGCCCAGTTGTTGGAACGTATCCACGGATATGCTTTTGAGGGCTACGATCGGAGTATTGATGCTCATGTCAAGAACCTGCGCCGCAAGCTTGAGCCTGACCCGTCTGAGCCGCGCTACATCATAACCGTGTATGGCGTGGGGTATAAATTCAACGATGAGCTATAACCGCAGGAGCAGACCAAGAAAGGATTTCGATCCCCAGGAATGGTGGGAAATGAGGCGTTTTGGGAGACACCAGAAACCTCCGTGGGGACCACGCCGTTTCCGTTCAGATTGGCACAATAAACGCCGCTTTCTCTTCTTCCGCTTTGTTTGGTTTTTTGGTATGGCGGTGCTGCTTTTCCTGGCAGGGATGGCTGGGCTGGCATTTTTACTGACTCGCCTCTTTGGTGGTGATGGCCAGGCGACTGCTCTGGTCTGGATGTTAGGCTGCGGATTAGCCCTGGCTTTTCCACTCCTGGCAGGAGCGATAGCCATACGATCATTCCGGAGTATGGTTAATCCCCTGGCGCGGGTGATGGCCGCGGCGGACGAGGTAGCGGAGGGCGATTTCAGCGTGCGCGTCCCAGAGAGGGGTTCCGGCGAGTTCGGCAGGCTGGCGCGGTCCTTCAACCGCATGGTGGCAGAATTAGAACGGGCTGACCAGCAGCGGCGCAACCTGACCGCAGATGTGGCACACGAGCTGCGCACTCCCATCCATATCATCCAGGGCAATCTGGAAGGGATCGCGGATGGAGTTTATGAGCCAACTGATGAACAGATCGAATTGCTCATTGATGAAACTCAGCAACTTTCTCGGCTAGTAGAAGATCTGCGCACCTTATCTCTGGCAGAAGCCGGCCAGCTGCGGCTTGAACTCGAGCAGCTAGATGCCAAAGATCTGCTCAGCGATGTAGCTACCAGTTTCAGCGGGCAGGCTGAGGCAGCTGAAGTGGAGATTCAGCTCGATATCGATCAGGAATCGGGTTCATTGAATCTGATCGGCGACGCGGGCCGTCTCGATCAGGTGATAAGCAACCTGGTCGCCAATGCCTTAGGTCACACCCAACCAGGCGGGTTGATCCAGCTGCGCGCCTGGGCAGATCAGGATAGCGCTTTCATCCAGGTTGTGGACGATGGGGGAGGGATCCCTGCTGAGGACCTGCCGTATATATTCGATCGCTTCTGGCGCGGGGAAGGCTCGCGAGAATCCAGCAGCGGATTGGGATTAGCCATCGCTCGCCAGCTGGTCCATGCTCATGGGGGCAGCATTAACGTGGAAAGCCAGGTTGAGCAGGGAACAGGTTTTACGATCACTCTGCCGAAGGAAAGACCTGAAGAGAACGCTCTCTGAAATCCAAGATCAAATTAAAACGAAGATTTATTTAAGACAGACTTATTAGTGCTCTCGGTAAATTAGTGTAAACTGATAAAGGCTTGTACCTTGTCCAGTACGAAAGTTCGGGGCGAGGTGGGTGGGGGTTGAAATTATATTGACTTAGCGGCAGAATCATTTCTCCTTTTTGCTATTAATATTTATTGTGAGAAGCTTGATTTTCGGATAAAATTCTAGCTATTCACGATTAATACAATGCAGAGATTTCTATGTTAGACGAAAATCATTTTGAACGCATCTCCCTGGCCCTACCCTTCCTGCAAAGTGCGTCTCACCAGTTAATCAGAGATTTTAAAGATAATGCCTATTTTGCCAAAATACCTTCGGGTAGAGATATTTTTGTTGAGGGTGATCAGGTTGACGGAATTGCACTGATGATGTCTGGAGTCGTTCGAGTTTATAAACTCGGAGAGACGGGACGCGAGATAACACTTTATCGATTTGGAGAAGGCGAGTCCTGTGTAATAACCGCGAATGCGATCCTCAACCAGCAAGATTTTCCTGCCATCGCCCAGGTGGAACAAGATGCTGAAGCGGTGATGATCCCTGCAGAAGTGTTCAGTAATTGGGTTAAGCAATACGACCCGTGGCGCGATTTTGTCTTCGGTTTAGTTTCAGATCGCCTGGCAAGTGTCATGGAAATCGTTGATGAAGTGGCCTTCCAACGCATGGATCGGCGTGTTGCCTCATTTCTATTGAATCGATCTGAACTTCAGAATCCGATCCTGATCACCCATCAAGAAATTGCCAACGAGATCGGCAGCTCGCGAGAAGTGATCAGCCGCCTCCTTCAAGATTTTTCTAATCGAGAGCTGGTTCGTCTCTCGCGGGGGGAAATCCAAATCCTTGATTTTGAGGGTTTAAACACTTATCTGACTTTGTGACATTGTCACAGACAAAGCCTGCACCTTTGTATATAATATATACACTTCATTAGGATTAAGGAGATATTGTCATGAACCCGTTTGTTAAATTTATGGCTTCAACCGCTGGTCGCATTATCCGCATAGTAGCAGGTGTGGCTTTGATCGCCTGGGGATTATTGGGCCTGACCGGGACAGTTGGTATCATCGTTGCGGTGGTTGGCCTTGTCCCATTACTGGCTGGACTGTTTGATGTTTGTGTGTTCGCCCCACTTTTCCGCAATCCATTTAGAGGGCCGGAAATCCGCGGTGAACAATAATCCGTATCAATCTAATAGGATGTTAGGAGATTGAATCCTGGCATCCTATTCTATCTAAACTGAGTGAGATGCGAAATTCTAATATCATAAAATCCATATTGTTTGTAGCTATTCAATTTGTGTGTTTGGGTTTGATTGCATTATCCGGCCCGATCATCCCTTCAAATGCAGCTCTGCTGGTTCTTTTGTTCCTGGGTTTGGGCTTAGGCTTTTGGGCCATCCTGACCATGCGAATCGGCAACTTCAACATCGTACCTGATCCACTTGCTCGCAGCCAGCTGGTGACGTCCGGACCCTATAGATTGATTCGCCATCCGATGTACCTGGCTTTGTTGCTGGCAACCTTACCTCTGGTGATAAATGAGTTTGATCTCATTCGATTCAGTATTTGGCTGATATTGTTAATCGATCTTATTTTGAAGTTAACTTATGAGGAGAATTTATTGGTCGCAAAATTGGTGGGATATGACCAGTACATCGAACGCAGCTACCGCTTGATCCCATATCTTTATTAGACAACATTAGAGAGAGACCTGTAAATCATATATTCAGGGGCGAGCATAAAACGGACTGCGCGAGCATCCTGACTCTCCTCTACGAGGTACAACAGCCTCAGCTCTTCCCATCTTGCGAAAACAAGCTAGGAAGGGTGACTGCGCAGCAGGCGGGAAGGGGATTGTTGCGAATTTTCAATTCCCGGAATTCCCGAGTTATGTTATCCTTTAAATCGCATTTGCAATTGTTCGCCGGGCCCGGCGTCTCGATCTCCATCGATGCAGACTACCTGGGCGAATTCCTGCGCCTCCAATCGGGTTGATCGCTAGCTGAATATGAATAAAATTATATTGATTTAGCGAGAAGACCTCTAAGATTACAAGCTGAAGGATAAGTTTTCCATGCCTGACCAACCCCTACCCGAAAAACTGCAAAGAGAGTACAACGTCACCACCGTGGATGAAATGTGGTTCAAGCACTTGACTGAGGGAAACGTAAGGATTAGACGCTACCGGCCCCTCTTTGGCCAGCTGCCCTCCAACCCGCGCTGTGCCAATTGTCATCGACCATTTGAGGGTATAGGCGGCGTACTCTTGCGAAATCTACAGGGGATTCAAAAATCGGTTAAGAACCCCCGCTTTTGCGCCGACTGCCACTCCTTCACCGATCGTTTTCCCGGCGGCGCAGAGATCGTCTTGTCTATGCTGTTCGTCGATGTGCGCGGATCGACCACCATTGCTGAGAAAATGGAGGCCCTCGAGTTCAGCCGCCTGATGAACCGCTTCTACGAGGCCGCAATTAATGTCCTCGTCCACGCCGATGCATTCATCGACAAGCTGGTCGGAGATGAAGTCACCGCTTTGTTCATCCCCGGCTACGCGGGAAAAGAGCACGCCCGCAAAGCCTTGGAGGCTGGGCAGTCCCTGTTGAAAGTGACCGGGCACGGCGAAGTAGGCGGGCCGTGGGTGCCAGTCGGCGTGGGAGTCCACACCGGCACCGCCTGGGTGGGTTCGATCGCCGGGGCCAGCGGCGCCGCCTCAGATTTCACCGCCCTGGGCGATAACGTCAACATTGCCGCCCGCCTGGCTTCCAATGCCGCCCAGGGCGAGGTCATCGCCAGCGAGGCCGTCTTTGAGGCGGCCCAGCTGGATCCAGCAGGGTTAGAAAAGCGCCAGCTGGAACTCAAGGGCAAGAGCGAGCCGGTCAGCGTGCGCGTGCTGCATGCGCGTTAAGTTCGTATGGAAAAAAATACGGAAAAACAGGGGGAGCCGGCCCTCTCCACCGTGTACAGCACCATCAGGATGGTGAAGACCACCACCAGGCGCGGGACAGAAGAATGAAGGTGAGCTTGGTATGCGATAATTACCGGCCCTATGACCCCTCACTCACCCGCGGCTTCCTCCGCCGGCACCAGCGCGCCGCTGGTCAGGTAGCGGAAGAAGTCGGAATCGACTGGAATGACAATCGTGTCGCCGTCCTTCAGGGTGATCTCATAGGCGTCTAGACGGCGGGTGAAGGCGTAGAACTCCGGGTCTTGCTCCAGGGCTTCGGCGTAGATCTTGATCGCCAGGGCCTCGCCCTCGCCTCGCAGGCTCTGGGCCTCGGCGTAGCCCTCCGCCAGGATGACCGTCCGTTCCCGGTCCGCCTGAGCGCGCAGGATGGCCGCCTGCTCCTCGCCCTCTGCGCGGAAGAGCGATGACTCCCGCTGGCGTTCAGCCTGCATACGCTGGTAGACGCTCTCCTCCACCTCTACAGGCAGGTCGGCCCGCTTAACACGCACATCCACGATATCAATGCCGAACTCTTTGGCCTTCTCCTCGGCGGATTCGGCTACTGTCTCCATGATGTTCTCGCGTTCCAGAGAGATGATGTCGACAAAATCGACTTTGGCCAGCTCCTCCCGCAGTTCGGAGAACACGATATCGTCCAGACGGGCTCTGGCGCCCGCCTCCGTACCTACCGCCTGGAAGAAGAGCAAGGCGTCCTCGATCCGCCAGCGCGTCACATGGTCCACCACCAGGCGCTTCTTGTCCGTAGTCAGGTACTCCTGGGGGGGTGCATCGCTGGAGAGGATACGCTTTTCTAAGATGATCAGGTTTTGGATAAAGGGCAGCTTCGTGTGGAGACCAGGATTTCGTATCGTGCGGATGGGTTCACCGAACTGCAGCACGATAGCCTGATTGGTCTCATCCACGGTGAAGAAGACCTGGCTAACCAGGATGCCCGCCGCGATCAGGATAAGAATCAGAATCCAAAGGTAACGCATGTTATCACCCTCCTCCCGATGGCGGAGCAGACTCATCACCCGCTGGCGGAGCAGTCTCATCTCCCGCTGGCGGAACAGACTCATCCCCCAATGGCGGAACAGACTCATCCCCCGATGGCGGAACAGACTCATCTCCCAATGGCGGAACAGACCCTCCCAGGTCCTTTAGGGGCAGGAAAGGCAGGACCTGGTTGCCGGTGTTGGCGTCCAACAAGATCAGCTCCACCCGGTTCAGAATAGCCTCCAGGGCTTCGATGTGCATCCGCTCACGGGTCACTTCCGGGGCCAAGCGATACTCTTTTAGGACAGCCAGGAAGCGCTCGGCGTCACCGGTAGCCAGGAGCTCTTGTTGTTCCTTGAAAGCCGTGGCATTCTCAATTTGCTGCTGCTTTTCACCACGGGCGCGGGGAACCACATCGTTGGCGTAGGCCTGAGCCTCGTTGATCAGCCGCTCTTTGTCAGCCCGGGCGCGTACCACCTCCTGGAAGGCGTCGCGCACCTCTTCGGGAGGGTCAGCCACCTGTAAGCGGACATCGGTCACCAAGATTCCCGAGCCATACTCATCCAACAATCGCTTGAGGAAGGTGCGCGTATCCTCCTGAACTCGGGCCCGCTCCTCGGTGATGACAGCGTCGATGGTCATGTTCCCTACCGTGCTGCGCAGGGCTACCTCGGCGGTCGTGCGCAGGACGTCCTCCGGGTTCTGCACGTTGAAGGTGAAGTCCCGTGAATCGCCAACCCGGTATTGGACCAGGAGCTCCACCTGGACGATGTTCTCATCCTCGGTCAGCATCAGGGCCTCATCCAATACGTCCACCTTGTCCCCATCGGCATTGGTTCGGAATCCGATCTCCGCCCGGCGGATGTTTTCCACATCCACAATGGTGACCGTCTGCACAGGCCATGGCAGGTGGTAATGCAGGCCGGGGCTGGTGGTCGCCGTGTAGCGGCCGAAGGTTCGGATGACGCCATCCTCACCCGGCTGGACCTGGTAGATGCCCGATGCCAGCCACAGAACCAGCAACACACCCGCGATCCCTAAGAAGAGCGGCTTTCTGCGCCTGGCTATCCGCCGGAACAGATCAGTCGCAGGCTCAAAATCCTCTGCTGAGTAGCGTCTACTATTAAATGACACTCCTGCACCTCCTTGACTTGTTGAAACCTATCCTGCATATTCTTGTCCCGGGAGGAACGACCGGGGCTTGTTGCTGGTTGGGATCAAGTTATCCCGCTGTGCTCCTTTGACTTTGGTCGGATTAAGAGACACAGATGCTGCTGCATATCAGCCCTTATTCTAACCTGTAAAAGCCGGACATGTGAGTTGACTCAATATAATAATTTTCTAATGTGGAGTTGAATATATGAGGATTCAATGACAAGTTGCTGCGGCGGCGGAAGCTTCTCCTGCTGCACAGTTCGCCGGATGCCTCAGTGCAGTATGGAGCAAATCAACCTGTTTATGATCTGGTTGTAGGGGTACTCAAGGTATCGATCAGGGATAGCAGGGATTGAGGTGCTCCTACATCCCTGCTCAATCCGCCAGGTTCTTCAGGGCTTTCTGCATAGTGCCGCGGTAGTGCTCCACGGCTCCCCGGCCCTTCGAGGTCAGGCGCAGCGCTTCAACTGGGGTCCGACACAACGCCATCACGAATAGTGATCACGCGCTCCGTCATTTCCGCCACCTCGGGATCATGCGTGACGATGATCAGGGTCGTACCGCGTTCTTTGTTCAACTCCAATAACACATCCATGATCTCATCACCAGATTTCGTATCCAGGTTGCCGGTCGGCTCATCGGCCATGACGATGGCCGGGTTGTTGACCAGGGCGCGGGCGATCGCCACCCGCTGCTGCTGACCGCCGGAAAGCTCATTCGGGCGGTGAGTGATGCGGTCGCCGAGACCTACTGCCACCAGCGCCTCTTCAGCCATCTGGCGTCGTTTTTTTCCATTCGGAGGACTGTAGCGCAAGGGCAGTTCGACGTTGGTCAGCGCGGTCGAGCGAGGCAGCAAATTAAAACTCTGGAATACGAAGCCGACTTTTTGATTGCGGATCCTGGCCAGCTGTTCGTCATTTAACTGCGCAACACTCTCGCCATCCAGGGTGTAATCTCCGGAGGTAGGGCGATCGAGACAGCCTAAAATGTTCATCAGAGTTGTTTTTCCAGATCCGGAAGGGCCCATGATGGAGACCACTTCTCCGCGGGTGATCTGCACTGAAAGCCCTCTCAGGGCGTGCACTTCCACATCACCCATCATGTAGGTTTTGATTAGATCATTTGCATCGACGACTAAATTATTCATGGCCCGAAGCCTCCATCACCACTATTACCGCCGAAACCGCCTCCGCCCCCACCGGGTGGGCCTCCGGAGAAGAAATCGATCGGCGGATTGAGCACGATCAGCGCACCTGCTTCAAGATCACCCTCGAGCAACTGGCTGTAGCGATCTGAGGAGGCTCCCAGGGTGATTTCGACCGGTTCGATCTGCCCATTCTCACCCATGATATAGACAACGCGCGCCCCTTCTTCTACCCGCACGGCCTGGTTAGGCACCAGCAGCACTTCCTCAACCTGGTTGACCACAATTTCAACCGCCGCGGTCATGCCGGGACGCACGTCTTCATCTGCATCGGTCAGCTCTACGGTCACCTTGAAGTTGACTACTCCCGCGATCTCAGTGCCCACCGGGGACACCTCCACTACCTCGCCGTTATATTCTTTAGCCAGGATAGCATCGAAAGTTAAGCTGGCTGGTTGGCCTACTTCAACCTGATTAATGTCCACTTCTGAGACCTCAACATCCACCCAGAGATGAGACAGGTCATCCAGGCGGAAAGCGGGTGTGCCAGGGTTGACCTGGTCGCCAGGTTTACTTTCCACACTGGTGATGGTACCTGCAAATGGGGCCACCAGGCTGGCCTGGTCGAGAGTGGCCTGGGCGGCCGCCACCCGCGCCTGTGCTGCGGCAATATCTGCTGGATCAGGACCATCCTTCAACCGTTCCCATTCTCGTTGGGCGTCGTCAAGTTGAGCTTCCAGCAAAGAGATATCAGCTGGGTTGGCCCCGTCCTTGATGCGCTCCCATTCGCGTTCTGCTTCTGTCAGCTGCGCCTGGGCGGTTTCCAGCTCGGCCTGGCGCACCGCCACATCCGTATCGGCGGCTGTACCCTGCAAGCTGTTTAAAATCCGGACGGCAGCATCGTATTGCTGTTGGGCCGCAGAATAAGCGCTTAACAGGGTGGCACGCGTCACATTGCTTTCCGGCCTGTTGGCATATGGCGCGTATTTCTCCCAGGCGCGATCGAGGCGATCTTTGGCCAGGGTCACATTGGCGCTGGCTTCATCAATTGCACTTTGACCTGCTGTGGATTGGGCATAACGCAGATTTCTCTCCGCAGTTTCGACCAGTTTACCTGCATCGGCGATCGCTTCGAGTGCCCTGGCCTGAGCCAGCTCAGGATTTTGCGCATCCTCAAGAGCCTGTTGAGCATTCTCAACAGCCTGCTGCGCTTGAGCCTGCTGCACCTGTGAATTCATCAAATCATCCAGGGCTTTCTGAGCGCTGACCAGGTCAGCCTGGGCCAGGATCACGTTTTGGGGCAGCGAGGTTTGTTCCAGGCTGGCTAATTCATCATCTTTATTCACTTCGTCGCCGGTACGGACATTAACCTGATCAACTGTACCGGAGGTATCCCAATCCAAAGAGGCGCTCTGGTTGGCACGCACGATACCCGTTGCGCCGATGGTGGCATTCAATGACCCTTCTTCTAAGACAACCGTTTGCATGTTCTCCTGTGCGGCTCGCGCGCTTTGAGAACTGGAATATGCCCGGTAGGCGAAGAAGCCTATCACCAATATGGCTATTACGCCGATAACCCAAAATACTTTTCTCATGACTTTTCTCTTCCTCTTTACAAACGAGTTGAACTGATACCCGCGTATCAGATCAAACTATGTATCAATCAGTTTTCCGATCTGCTGTTCGGCTGGGTTGAGAACGAGCAGGTCGCCCGGCTGAAGATCACCTTCCAGCAGCTGGCTGTACCGGTCAGAGGTCGCCCCGAGCGTGACCTCGACTGGCTTTAAGTCGCCATTCTCTTCCAGGATATACACCATCCGCGTACCGTTCACTGCCCGCACCGCCTGGTTGGGCACCAATAGAGCCTCGTCTAACTGGCTGACAACTATCTCGACAGCTGCAGTCATGCCTGGACGAACAGCCGCGTCTGCATCGCTCAGTTCCACGGTCACCTTGAAATTAATCACACCCTGGTTTTCATCCCCGACCGGTGCCACCTCCACCACCACGCCGTGATATTCTTTGGCCAGGATGGCGTCGAAGGTGAGCAAAGCGGGTTGTCCGATTTCGACCTGGTTGATATCCACCTCAGATACCTCAACATTCACCCATAGGTGAGACAGGTCATCCAGGCGCAAGGCAGGGACGCCTGGATCCACCTGGTCGTTGGGCTGGCTGTAGACTTCGGTCACAGTGCCGTTGAAAGGGGCCTTGATATCATATTGTGCCAGGGAAGCCCGGGCAGCTGAGACCCTGGCTTCTGCGGCAGAGATGTCTGCTGGATCGGGCCCATCCTTCAGCCGCTCCCACTCCCGCTGCGCGTCAGCCAGTTGAGCTTCCAGCAAGGCGATGTCCGCCGGGCTGGTGCCATTTTCTATGCGCGCCCAGCTGCGCTGTGCATCTGCCAGCTGTGCCTGGGTGCCGCCCAAGTAGGCTTCTGCTACTGCCACGTCAATCGGGTCGGGAGGCGCTTGCAGGTCCAGGTATCTCTGTTGCGATTTTTCATAGGCGATCTGCAGTTGAATACGTTGAGTTTCTAATCCCTCCAGGATTTGTTTGTACAGCCTGGGGCTCTCCCACGGTTTGTATTTCTCTTCCGACTTGTTTTTCCTCTTCTCGATCCGTTCTATTTGATCCTGGTTATCGTTCAGTTTTTTCTCTGCCAGGAGCAAATTGGCTTGTGCCGCATCCAGTGCAGATTTAGAAACTGGTGCAGTTACGATCTTCAACTGGTATTCGGCCTCAGCAACCTCTTTTTCAGCTTCAGCGATCGCTTGAAGCGCTTGCGCCTGGGCTAGTTCAGGATTCAAAGCGTCATCCAGGGCGTCCTCAGCAGCATCGACCCTTTGCAGGGCAGCAGCTTGCTGTACCTGGGACTCTCTCAGGTCTTCAAGGGCTTTCTGTGCGCTGACCAGTTCGGAACTGGCCAGGATATCAAGGGGTGATAAAGAGGATTGATCGATACTGGCCAGAACATCTCCGGTCTGTACTGCTTCAGCGGTCTCTACAAAAGTCTCGCCGACCAGGCCGGAAATCTTCCATGTCAATGTCGCAGATTGGTTGCTGCGCACCCTCCCCGTTGCTCCGATGGATTGGCTCAAGGGCCCTTTTTGGATGGCAATGGTCTCGATCTTACCAGACTGGTCACGGGAGAACGGCAAGGTGTTGTTGCTGTATAAAAGGACTGCAACAACACCTAAAACAGCGACTACGGCGATACCAATTAATAAGATCCTCTTCATGCCGTTCTCTTCAATTCCTCTTGTCTCCAATCCTCGATTATAGGTTATCTATCGAAGCTGATGCATAAATTGTTTATTAGAATCACTGGCAGGTATGCTTAAGCAATTTCGACCCAGCTAGGGTTGGAGGATCGGTCCCAGGCGGCCATCCTGGCTGTCAGGCAGGATTTGTTGGAAGGAGGGGGGTATGGAATGAGGTAAGATACGCAGGCACTTAATTGAATTCGGTTTGCTCTTGCATAAAGAAACCGAGTTTCTCGAAGAAACTCGGTTTCTTGAATTCTATAGCAGTTAATTCTTATTTATATGCTTTTTACCACCATTCGAGATTCCCAATTATTGATTGAATGGCTTATCTCAAAGCACCTGTTTCAAGTCCAATCCACGCATTGCGGCGCGCTGCTCCATCCAATCGGACTTGGACAGTGGGACGGGGTTAATTTCCTGCTCTGGTCGTCGCGCCAGGCTCAATGCACCTTCTGGGCAGGCCTGGACGCAAACACCGCAGCCCACGCAGCGTAATTGATCGACTTGGGCTGTGATATCTATGCTCAGCGCCTCAAACTGGCAGAATTCCAGGCAGTCTTCACAGGCAATGCACAGGTCCTCTTCAACAGTATTAATGAAGGCCGAGGAAGCGACCGCGTTGGCGATGCCCAGTTCGCTGATGCCGCGCAGTATCCCGCAGGAGCAGGTGCAGCAGTTGCAGATATAAGATGAGCCGCGCTGGTCGTTGCTGACCGAGTGCACCAGTCCAGCT
>Ga0209742_10000110_pt1 | contig 45393 bp, 38 predicted proteins | sample DeeMarSeWOR38_10_FD_187462 | JGI IMG/M metagenome (GOLD analysis project Ga0209742, IMG submission 187462) | Marine sediment microbial communities from White Oak River estuary, North Carolina - WOR-3-8_10 (SPAdes) (version 2) | ecosystem: Environmental > Aquatic > Marine > Intertidal zone >...
GCCATGTAATATGCGCCGATGACCGTGATCGGCACCCACAAGGCGACATGCAGCACCAGGGTATAGCCCGTTGCAATAGCTCTATCTACACCGTAGGCACTCAACACTGCGATTCCTGGTGCATCAAATGTACCGACATATCCTGGCGCTGAAGGGATGGTCGTCGCCAGGTTTACGATCCCATTCATCAACATTAACGTAAAGAAGCTGACAGTAAAAGGGAAAGCCTGCATAACGAACCAATATTTGCCAGTCTCCAGCAGCCAAATCACGACTGAGGTCAGAAAGATCATCAGAACTTCCCTCGGAGATCGCAAAGCAGCCAGGCCTCCTAAAAAATTCTCGGCCAGGCTGATGACTTGAGGGCGAAACCGGTCGGGGATCACATATCCACAAAGCCACTTGATGATCCACATGGCACGCTCCGGGAACATGGCAGCCAACAAGAACAGCGACAAAACACCAAGGAACACACCGGCCCCCCACAAGGCTAATGTTTGAATGTTGCCGATAAATCCAGAGGAAACTGTTAGGCGGGCCAGCTCTGGTAAATTTAGAAACACGAATCCCAACATGACCACCCCATCGAATACTCGCTCCACCACGATAGTAGCTAATGATGCCGAGACGGGTACTTCTTCAAATTTCTTGAGCACAATTGCCCGCAAGACTTCTCCAGCCCGAGCTGGATAGATGTTATTGCCCATATACCCAATGGCGGTGATCGGGAATAAAGTTGTCGTGGGGATCGATTTCACCGGTCTCAGCAGGTAGTGCCAGCGCCAGGCGCGGGCGATCACCCCTAATAAGTAGATCAATATGCCCGGTATTAACCACCAATAATTCGCACCTTGGACGGATTGCCAGACTTCTCCAAACTGCAAACCCCTTAAGGCAAAGTACAGAAATAACAGGCTGATGGCGACCCCAACCCAAAATTGCCAACGTCTCATGGCGCGAATTCTACCATCTCTATTCCTATACGCAGATCAAAATCCTTTAATATTTCATTTTTGATATCCAGGAAGGATGAAGCCGATTGAAGCATATCTCACACTCAATAATAAATTTCAATGTCGGACAACTTTCTCATGCGTCTTCAGAATATTTTTAAAGGATTGCTCAAATCGCTTTTTCTGAAGAATATGGAATCACTCAGGTTTAAAAACCCTAATAGACATCTGTACGGTCTCCCTTCCCCTTTTCAAGGGGAAGGGCAGGGGATGGGGTTACAGTTTGAATCAAGTCATCCGAGTTATAATCGCTTTATGCAAGAAAATTCTCAGCTTGAGATCAACCATCCCGCACCAGGCTTCACACTGCCTGACATGGGTGGTCAACTGCACTCCTTGAGCAATTTCCGGGGCAAGATTGTGATCATCAATTTCTGGTCTGCCGAATGTCCCTGGTCACACAGGGTGGATCAAGCATTAGTTGAACAAGTGCACAAATGGGGGGACAGGGTGGTTTTGCTGCCGGTTGCTTCCAATTCCAATGAAGATACAGAGCTGATCATCCAGGAATCCTCCACGCGCGGGTTGCCCCTCGTTCTGCATGATGAGAATCATGTCATTGCTGATCTTTATCGCGCCATAACAACGCCTCACTTTTTTGTGGTTGACCAGCAGGGGATTTTGCGATACCAGGGTGCATATGATGATGTCACCTTCCGCCAGCGTGAGCCGACTCAAGATTACCTGATAGATGCAGTAGAAGCTTTACTTCAGGGTGAACAGCCCGAACCATCCCAGACAGATTCTTATGGATGCAGTCTCGTGCGCCAGCTTCCTTAGAATTCGATCTCGCCCCTGGCTCTCAATTCCAAAGGCAGTAAACAATTGTAGATAAACTCGTTGACCGGCGTGTGGACATCGCGCTGTCGCCCTAAGCGAACGACGGCGCCAACTTGTGCCGACAGCTCAGATGGGCGACCGGCGACCAGATCGCGCTGCATGGAAGGTAAAGTATCTGGGGGCGAATTATCAATAAAAGCTAATATCTTCGGTAGGAAATCATCAGGTAACTCGACCTGATAAGCACTAGCTACCGCAAGAGTTTCTTCAATCGCGTGCCGCAGCAGCGATCGAGTTTCCGGCAGGCTGCGAATCACCCCTACGGGCGCTCGTACAACTCCACATACTCCGCTGATAGCAGAGATGAAGGCGAATTTCTCCCACATCGCCACATGGATGTCTGCCGGGATTTCAGCTTTCACTCCTGCCTTATGGAAGGCAGCCAGAAGTGATCGGCTGCGTTCACTGATTTGGTTATCTAACTCACCAAAAGCCACATAAGGTTCAATGCCAGCATGGCGGATAACTCCCGGACTAGTAATAAAGCTCGATATCCGGCACAGTCCCCCCAAAACATGTCCGACACCGAGCGCCTGCGCCAGCTGTTTCGGGGCTTCTATCCCGTTTTCTAAGGGTACAACAAATGTATCTGGCCCAACCATCGGTTGCATTGCAATCCCAACCTCAGGGACCTGCCAGGCTTTTACCCCGACCAGGATCACATCAGCGACACCAGCCTCATGGGGGTTATCCGTTGCCTGTACCAATCTCACCCGGAAATCACCATCAATGCTTTCGACACGCAAGCCGCGTCTCTGGATTGCTTCCAGGTGCTCACCTCTGGCGATAAAAACGACCTCCTCCCCGGATCTTGCTAAACGCCCTCCAAAATAACCACCTACACCTCCGCTACCAAATACAGCAATTTTCACTTCTCACTCCCGAATTGATCTACACCAATACCCAAGTGCTCAGTGTTGGGATTATATCCTACCAAACAGGACTCATTTCCTACTCATAGCGAATGAACCAAAAATCGGGTAGAATCTGGGGAACAAATTTTCAGGATTAAAGCAAGGAATAGACATGAGTGATAAAGATTCGGCACAAAACGTGATCGATTCATATCGGAAGAGGAGACAAAACACTGTGCCTTTCCTGATCGGGGGCGTAGCCATAGTGCTGATCGCGATTGGGATCGTGGTGCTTATTCTCTGGTTTACCGGTGAATCCCCCCCCTCACTATCTTTCTTCGCCAGCCCAACACCTACCTCCACAGAAACGGCGACGCCAACTGCAACCGCAACTGTAACTCCTACGCCAACCAATTCACCTACCGTGACGAATACGCCGACGGCTTCGGCTACCCCGACAGCCTCTGGACCTTTCATATATGTGGTTGCTGAGGGCGATACTCTCGACTCGATCGCCGCCAACTTTAATGTGGATGTCCTGGTATTGATGGCCTTAAATAATATGACCGATAGCCTGATCCGCGTCGGTGATGAATTACTAATCCCTAACCCTGAACTTTCCCTCGATACCCCGACTCCCATTCCGACTGGATGGCGCGGTACCATCGAGTACCGCATCGCCCTCGGAGACACTTTGGAGCTGATTGCTATTCAGTACAACAGTACTGTTGAAGCGATTCTGGAAGAAAACGAAGAGTTAGAAAATGCCAATGAGATCTTCGTTGGTCAAATCATCCTCGTCCCGGTAAACATTGCTACCCCGGTGCCGACAAATACCCCGCGACCTTCTCTTCTAACTCCAACTGCAGCACCCTGATATAAACCCGCACTCAACTCTACCATCCCGCAGGCAAACACCTGCGGGATTTTATTTATTTTCTAACAGCACCATTCCTCATGGCAAGGCTTGGCTCGCTTCCTGAATACGCAGCAGGATCTCCTCCGCTTCCTCCGGGTCAGCGATATGCACCCGGCCATCGAAATCAACATGCGTGGGGATAAATTGGTAATCGATCAGCTCGGTCCCCTGGAAAGTCACCAACAGGATTACACCCTGCTGGTGATCGCGCGCCCAATTCTGATCGAATACAAAATTGCCCAGCCCATAAAATACCGGCACCTCATCCACTGTTTCGATGGCCTGAACAACATGAGTATGGTTGCCAACCACCAGATCCGCCCCGGCGTCGACGGCAACCCGAGCCAAGTCGCGCTGTGACCAGTTTGGATTTGGAACATCTTCCGGACCCCAATGCGGCAGGACGATCACTACATCCGAGACTTGTTTTGCCGCATCTATGGCTACGCGTAAATTCTCTTCATCGAGTACTGCGATGCCGGGGGTGTCATCAGTGGCAAATACGTTCGGTTCAAGCTGCCCAAGTGAGACAAACCCAAAACGCACACCGTTCTTTTCAATCACCACCGGTTTCATCGCTTCCTGAAGATCCTGACCAGCACCTACTGGGATGATCCCTACCCGGTTGAGGTTCTCCAACGTATCGAAGAAAGCTTGATCTCCGCAGTTGCTTAGCCCACAATTCTTGATATGATTTGTAGCCACACTCATCAAATCGAATCCAGCCCTGGCCATTGCATCAGCGTTTTCGGAACCACCCACCAGGATATAGGTTGGCACACAACCAGTCCGTGGTGGGTAATCGCTGATGGTGGCATTTAGCGTCCCCACTGCCAGGTCAGCCTGGTTTATCATCTCCCGCACTTCATCATAGAGGTAATCGCTATCTCCAGCTTCATCGATGGCCGCCTGGACACATCGCGCTGGCACAATCACTCCAGTGAATAAAAGTGTCGTGGTTGGGGAAGAGCTAGCTGTTGGTGTAAAGGTTGCCGTGGGCGAAGGAGCCGGGGTATCCGTTCGCTGAGCAAGGAGAGTTTCCATTTGTGTAGGCGTGAGGGAGGGTAATGGTTCTGGTGAGTCGAGTGGTTTTTCTTGTTCTGACTGACCTCCATTTTCACTCACGTTAACAGGTGGATCCGCAGGCACCTGACAGGAAGCCAAAAACAAGATCAACAGGATCCAAGGTGTCCAGCGGGTTACCATGAGTAAATTCTGCTTGGGAAACATTACCTCTCGAGCGAAGCTTGCATTTCTGCTCTCACGAGCGGATCATTTTCAGTGGATAGCGCTTCGTTGAGCGCCTTCATAGCACCATCATGCTCGATTTGACCGAGCGCCCAGGCTGCATGCTGGCGCACCAGTGGCTCGGGATCATTTATCAAGGCCGCTTTCAACGGGCGCAAGGCAGAAATTTGCTTAGTGTTTCCCAACGCCACGGCAACATTGCGTAAATATCCACGGCGCTTGGCGCGTTTGACCGGGCTTGCTTTGAATTTAGCATTGAACTCTTGTGGTGAGAGTGTCTGCTCTGTGATCAGATCAGGGTTTGGCACGTCCGGTCGTACTTCGAAGACCACATTCCTCCCTGGGCTGGCAAAACGAATGTTCCACGGACAGACCTGCTGGCAGATATCACACCCAAAGACCCAGTTTCCGGTTTCAGAGCGCAGATTAGCTGGAATGGCACCTTTCAGTTCAATCGTCAGGTAGGAGATGCAGCGCCTGGCATCGATCGTGCGATCAGGCAAAATACAGCTTGTAGGGCAGGCTTCCAGGCAGCGCTGACAGGTACCGCAATGATCAGCGATAAATGGCGGGTCAGGTTCCAGGTAAATCCCTAATAGGATTACCGCCAACAGTAAATATGAACCCTGGGAAGGATTTATCAGGCAGGTATTTTTCCCTATCCATCCGAGACCTGCTCTCTGCGCCAGATCGTGTTCCATGATCGGTCCGGTATCTGTGTACCAGCGGTTGGTAATTGATCTTCCCAGGCGTTTCTCAATGAAAGCCACCAATTCCTTCAATCGCTCTGGGATCACATCATGGTAATCCTCTCCCCAGGCATAAGCTGCGATCTGTCCCTGTAAGCTGTTTTTACCATTTCCTTCAACTGGAGCAGGTTCAGGAACGGCGTGAGGCATCCCTAGTACCAGGATCGATCGACATTCAGGAAGGATTTGAAGAGGATCGGCTCTCCGCACTCGCGAACGCTCGCTCGATAGATAACCCATCTCCCCATGCCGCCCGGCTTTCAGCCATGCTTCGAATACATCAAAATGAGCAGGTGGATCTGGATCTGTCACCCCCACCAAGCTGAATCCATAATCTTTCGCAGCCGCTTTTATCTCATCTTTCAGTGCCATAAAGCTTTCTAAGGACTACAGGATAATGAGAAAGCAGCCTGATCGGAAACTACATCATTCGGTTCCAGGATGTGGAACTGAGCCCAGCCACTGACACTATCCTGGATATCCAGAGTGTATGCCACTGAGTTTGTACCGGCATCAAAATTACCGGTTAACTCCCCAGGCAAGTCAAATGCAAACCCCGGCGTATCGCTGCCTGCTTCCAGCCGATAGGTAACCGTTGCCGGATCATTCAGGGTGAATGAGCCAGTGAAATTAAAAGTGTGTGGGCAGTCACTGGGTGAGGCATCGTCCACCTTGAGAGAGACATCAGTTACACGCCCAGAACCAGAGGGCTGTGAGGTTACCGTCACAGATGCCCCTCCACCAACCACATCGATCTGCACAAAAACAGCATAGTCGAAGAACTCACCTGCTGCGTTCCGCATTTTCCAAAAGCCCTGGTATGTACCTCCGGAATCCGGTGCAACCAAGTCAACAGATACATCCACCGTGTCACCTGGAGACACATTCCCTGTTAAAGGAACCTCTGCTGGTCCAGACATCTGTGCTCCGCCAAAGAATGCTATCGCGTATCCTGGAGTCCACGTGTTTGTTCCAGAGTTGCGCAGCTGCCAAACTTTAGTAAATTCTGTTCCTGGATCGAAATCAGTTCCGTCCGGTATAGTGACATCCGACCAGAATTCCGCTTGATCGAAGCCACCCGTGACCGCAGTTGGAGTTTGAGTAGCAGTCTCTGCAGGGGCGGGGGAGATATTTGTAGCGCTGATCGACGTTGGCGTATTCACCGGCAGCGTTTCGAGTGGTTGCGACGGTGGCGTGAATGTGTCCTGAGGTTTTGCAAGTTCTGTCAGCTGTGCCTGCGCGGTTTGTGCAGCCGCGGTCAGTACCGACTCCGGTTGAGGGGTTGGACTCTCCTCTTCCCCTGCTGAAGAACATGCAGCAAAAAGCAGTGAAAAACCGATCATCATCCCAACAAGTCTATTTATAGCCTTCATTGAAAACCTTCATTCCTCTCGTTCGATTCGAGCAGAACCCCAAACAACCTGATCATTAAGTGGCGAGCCATCCGCCAATACTGTCAGGACGAATTGAACCTTTCTTCCTTGGTAAGCGGAAAGATCGATATCAGGGAAGATCAATCCACCATCGCAGGCTTTCTTCCACTCCTCTATCTGCTGCGCGTTCTCCCCTTCTTTGATGGCGAATTGCAAAATAACCTGCCCGTCGCCACAGCCTTCGGTAAATCCCAGCTTCGCTTTGAAGTGATCATTTTGTTTAATTGTGTAGGTCGGAAATGTCCCGGAAATCTTACCGTCATCTGTTTGTTTAGGCCCAACAACCAGCGCGACTCCGGAACGTTTTCCGTTTTCGAGCACAAAATCATCCTTGAGTTTTGCAAACCCATTTGGATCGTCCTCCACGCCGCCAAATGACACCTCTGCCTGACTTCCGCCACCGCTCCCGATCCAGGTCGCAGATTTGGCATTGACATTGAAATCATAGACGACCCCGCTGAGTGATTCTACGATGATCTTGAACCAAAAATCTTTATCCCGATCCTCACCAAGGCCAAATGTTTGACCAGCCGGATTGCGCAGCTTCCAGTATCCCTGGTATGTCCCTAGTTCATCTGGCGCTTTTAAATCAACAGAAATGTCAACCATTTCCCCTGGTGCCACCGTCCCTTGGGTAAGTGCTGCAGAGGCAGGCCCGCCCAGAGAGTCACCCCGATCGAAGACAACATCATAATCTGGATTCCAGCTGCAAGTGCCTGAATTTTGCAACCGCCAGGTCTTGGTAAATTCCTCGCCTGGAGAGAGGACTGAATTATCAGGATATGTCACGTCCTTTTCAAATGCGGCCTGGTCGCACTCCCCCTGAGTTGGAGATGGCGTTTCAGTAATTCCCGCTGGAGCAGTTGAAGTCACCACCGGTGGTGATGCAGTCACAATGGTTGGGGGACTCGGAGTTGAAGTAGGCTGCAACCCTGTAGCCAGGAGGGTTAATTGCACCTGTATAGTTTGGGCAGCATAGGTTTTTAACAAATCGGGACCGGAAGGTGTCGGAGAGCCCTCGCGCGGGAAATTACAAGCAATCGCAAGTAATATTAAAACAAAGATCGGGAAAAAAAGCCGCTGAAGACGAATATTATGCACCCTTGATCCTTTTAAAATTCTAATTATCCTTGTCTAGGTGTCTCCATTCTCGGATAAATATTAAGCTACTATACTTTCCCAGAGCGTTCATGTCAAGAATTAGACCAGATTGTGAAGTTTAACTCAAGGGCGGGTTTTTTCTGCAAAGTTGCAGAAGAAACCCGCATAGCTCTCACAGTATTGATTTTTATATCCTCGCTTCCTGACCAATCAAGCCGTGGAGGATACCATCTCGGTGGATAATGGGATTAATTGACTTTCTGCTAATCTACCCTGCATAGACCAGGGACCTGTCCATGTTATCCTGATCGGGAGAATCTGTCCACGCAGCGATTCACCTGATTCGACGAAGACCAGTTTATTGGTCTCTGTACGCCCTTTCCAACGACCGCGCACTTCTTCTTCGAATAGAACATCAACTGTTTTCCCAAGATACTGCGCATTAATCTCCTCAGAGATTTGTTCCTGTAGCCCCTCCAATGCGCGGAAACGCGCCCACTTCTCTTCATCTGGCACATCATCCTCCTGGCGTCGGTCGGCTACAGTCCCCGGTCTGGGCGAGTAGCGGGCCAGATGCGCTACATCCAATTTCAACTCAGCCAGCAGATCGTAAGTGCGCTGAAATTGTGCCGCTGTTTCACCCGGGAAACCGACGATGATGTCGGTGGCGATCGAAACCCCTGGAAAGCCGCCGTTGAGTCGTCCTCGAATTTTCTCGACCAGGCGCACGTAATCATCTGCGGTATAGCCGCGCTGCATATTGGCTAAAACCTGATCATCACCAGCCTGAATCGGCACCTCGATGTGAGGCATAATCTTAGGCAGCTCAGCAACCGTCATCAACAATTCATCGTTCATCCAATTGGGATGGGAGGTCAAGAAACGAATGCGCTCCAATCCCTCTACTTCGTGGACGATGCGCAACAAAGCCGCTAGATCTGGACCGTCAGGGATATCCTTGCCGTAGCGATCGACGATCTGCCCAAGCAGTGTGATCTCCTTGACACCTTGAGCAACCAATGAGCGTATCTCTTTGACGATTTCACCTACCGACCGGCTTCTTTCAGCCCCTCTGCGGTACGGGATGATGCAGAAGGTACAGGCATGGGAGCAACCTAAGACAATTGGCACGAAGGCTGAGACCAGGTGGTCGCGCTCATGAGCCGGCAGTATCAGATCTTCATCCATAATGGCGAATCTTTGGTCGGTCTCTTCCTGCTCGATTTGGCGCCATTCTTCTTGCGTCAGATAAGAGATCAGTGGACCAGGATCGGAGGGTGGTGAAAAGACATCCACGAATGGAAAGCGCTCATGCAATCTCTGGGTGCCTTTTACGCCGACCATGCAACCCATCAGGTTTATGACCAGATCCGGTTGCCGCTCTTTCAACGGTTTTAGGGAATGCAAACGCCCTACAGCCTTATCCTCAGCCTTTTGGCGAACCACACAAGTATTGAGCACGATCACATTGGCCTCGTCTGGCTGGGAGGTCGATTGGTAGCCTAAACGTTCCAGTGCCGATCCCACCCGTTGGGAGTCAGCTACATTCATCTGGCATCCTTCAGTCCAAATGTGATATTTCATGTCCGATATTATATCAGGGATAAGCTCTCACCAATGAATTCATAATTCCTGAAGCACTGCACAAGAAACATATCTTCCTCAGTCAATATTATTGATGATCCTTTAAAGAACGAAAAACGCGGTTTCATCAAGCATTAATCAATGGATGATAAAATTTTGCCCATGTCCAAGTCGATCTTGGTGAACCTGGGAATAGTCTTCCTTGTGGTTCTGCTCCTGGGAGTACTGCTTTATCAGGTCCCTGCGGTCAAGAGCCAGCTGAACTGGCGTATTGATATCGCTGAGACATATTTGCGTAACCTCATTAACCCGGTTGGTCAAATACCGACGCCACTTCCTCAACCCGTGGCTGCGGTCACTTTATCTGCAACCGATTTACCTACCGCACAGCCCACCGCAGAATTGATCACCCCTACACCCGGTCGTACCCCGACGCAAACTCCTCGCCCCACACAAATTCCCCCATCGATCAACCTGGGATCGCCTGCATGGGAAAAACAAACCCCAAATAATTGCGGGCCTGCGACGCTATCTCTTTATTTGAACACCCACAATTGGGAAGGCGAACAGGGAGATATCTCTGCTCTGCTCAAACCGCAAACCGCTGATCGCAACGTAAATGTTGAAGAACTGGTTTACTATGTCCGCACCCAAGCCGGGTGGTTGAACACAGAGTATCGCGTTGGAGGGGATATAGAATTATTAAAAAGCTTCCTGGCTGCAGGTTTACCGGTCATGATTGAAGAGGGATTCCATTTTGAGGAATCCTACTGGCCCAATGACGATCGCTGGGCGGGGCACTACCTGCTTTTGACCGGATATGATGACACCACTCAATCCTTTATCGCCCAGGATACATTCATCGGTCCAGATCAAATTGTTCCTTACCAATCCGTAGAGGAAAACTGGCAAACCTTCAACTATGTCTACATCCTGGTTTACCGCCCCGATCAAACTGATTTGGTTAAGTCTTTGCTCGGTGAAGCATGGGATCCTGACGTCAACCGGCAGCAAGCCTTGGAGTTGGCTCAATCTCAAACTACGGACGACCCGAACAACGCCTATGCCTGGTTCAATCTGGGGAGCAACTTAGTATATTTCGAACGCTACAATGAAGCCGCCCAGGCTTATGATAAAGCACGCCAGGCTGGCTTGCCTCAAAGAATGCTGCGTTACCAGTTTGGTCCATTCTTCGCCTACTTCTTCAGCGGTCGAAATGATGATCTACTTACAATTTCTGAATATGCCCTACAACGTACACCAAACTCAGAAGAAGCCCTTCTATGGAGAGGTTGGGGCAGGTATCGTGCTGGAGATTATTTTCAAGCGATCGAAGATTTCCAGGCTGCTCTGGAAGAAAATCCTTTCTACCAGGATGCCAGATATGCCTTGGATTATGTAGCGGAAAACCCCTGAGATAATTACCTTCCGTAAGATAAGATACCCGGTCTATTCTAATAGATAAAATCCACAAGCCCTTTTGGCACATTCGTGAGAAGCATTGATTTCTCAAACCTTGCCAAGGATCATGCGATAGACTTTCCTTAAACTCATTGGTTGTCCTTCAAGGACTGTCTGAGCGCGAAACAACCTTGCCACCACAATTACGATGATCACTGCAGACAACAACAAAACAAACACAGAAAGCATGAGCTGCCAGAGTGGCACATCCCCCACGGTCAGTCTCAGCATCATCGTCACCGGAGAAGTCAGGGGGAAGATGCTTAACCCCACTGCGAGTAATCCATTCGGGTTTTCGATCAGCACGCTGATAAACAATAGCGGGAAAATCATCGGTATAATCACCACTATCGTGGCTTGTGATGTTTCACGCAAATTTGGCAGCATTGCCCCAACTGCCCCCATCAAGCTGGCATAGACCGCATATCCCAACAAGAAATAAACCCCTCCCCACAGCAGAATATGAGATCCCAGCTGGTATTCTTCCGGCAGCTGAAATGTATTGCCGCTGATGATCAATAATGCATAGCCTGTTCCCACCCATAACAAATTAACCAACAATCCGATCAAACCTAACCCGATAAACTTCCCGGCGAGTAATTGACGGGAAGTGATTGTCATCAGCATGATCTCTAATACCCGGTTTTCTCTTTCCTTGTTCAAACTGGTCACTAGAAACCCAGCCGACATCAGGATCAGAATGTAATAGAGCAGCATTACACCATATGGCAAGAAGAAAGATAACGGGTTCCCATCGCCTAGGTTGGTGGATGGATTCTGGATCATCACTTGTAGGAGAAATGGTCGTGAGATTAAGTTCGCTAGATGGATATCCCCTTCAAGAAGATTAATTCGAAGCACCTCGTTGATCAACGAACCTTTCGTGAATGTATCCAAGGGGTTAAATTCACCGCTCACATAATCAACCCGACCAGTCTCTAGATAATCTCCTGGAATCACGTAGTATGCCTGTATCTCTTCCAAGGATAAAGCTTCTTGAGCCATTGCTTCATCTTTATACGAAGGCAGTTTGTGCTCTGGCAGATTTTCAGGAAGCGTTCGAATTAATCCGCCCTGATCTACAAATCCTATTGGTTTTTCCTCTCTCGATTGGACGGGATTCAAGATATCTGAGACTGTATCTGGTGAAGATCTTGTGAAAAAAGAGGCAACGATGAATATCGATGCTGAAATAAGCGGAAAGCCAAACGCTGTCAGCTGAAACGAACGCCGTCTTAACGAGCTAAGTATCTCCTGACGCAACACAAGCAGGGTTTCCTTCATCGCGATGGCCTCTTTATTGAGAATCCAAGAAATTCTCTCCAGGGGACTCGCTGACCATATCGCAGCATACCCAACCTGAATGCACGTCCTGCCAACCACACTGCTAATCCCGCGCCTATTATCAAAAAACCAAGACTGAGCCCTATCTGCCAGGGAGGTATCGTGGTAAACCCCGCCCGGATCGCCAATGTAATCGGTGCAGTTAATGGGAAAAGACTTAACCCAACTGCAACAGGTCCGTTTGGATGGCCGATTAACTGGAAAACAAACCAAAAGGGAATGAAGAGAGGTAACGTGAAAATGCTCGTTACCTGTTGTGCTTCCTGTGCATCAGTTAAGGTTGCTCCAACTGCCACCATCAATGCTGAGAGCATCACAAAAGCTGGCACGAAAATCCCTACTGCCAGAACAATATACCCAAATGTAATAGAGTTAATCCCCGGGAAACCAACAAACAAGCTTGCTATCACCAATAAAACCAGAGCCATTACAATCCAGACGAACAGTTGTGTCCAACCGACAGCGATAATACCCAGGATCTTTCCGCTCATCAGCTGTGCGGGCGAGATCGTCGTGACCAACATTTCCATGGTGCGATTTTCCTTTTCCTCAACAACAGCCTGTAACAAATATCCTGATGTAGCGAAAACAGCTGCAAGGAAGATAAACCCAACCATGAATGGAAGCATAAATCCAAGCCAATCACCTTGCGCAAATTGACGGGAACCATCAGCTGTGCGGAGAATCAACTGATTACCTTCAATGAGTCGGCGGACGATTTCTTCTGGATATTCTGCCAGCAGGTTTGCTCTCACAAAGTACGCAAACTGATCGGTTGCGGCATTGCTTGGTTGATCTATGGCGACCAGTTTGGCCTGTCTGCTCTCCAGATAATCTGAATCGAGTACATAATATGCCTGAATCTGACCCGCACGTAGTGCCAGATCGGCCTGATCTTGCGTTTCGAACTGAAGCAAATCAACTAATCCGCCTTGATAATCTCCCGCCGAATTGGGCAGCACTCCAGCTAAATCTACATATCCAATGGGTTTAAAATTAATCTCTGACCTGACCAACAGCAAAACAACGAGCGCCATAACCCCGATGAACAGCGGCAAACTAAACAAGCTCAATAAGAAGCGTTTGCGAAATACATGCCGCACATATTCAAAATACATCACCCGAAGAATCTTTCTCATTATCTGTGCTCATCCCCGGAAACTTTTGAACAATCTCCCATCCAACTTCAACCAAGTGTAGCGCATTATACCCTCACTCTATAGTGTTTTTGGATGCTATAATAGCCGTCATTCTCCAATTCTGTTCTCAAAAAACTCAGCACATGAACTCAATTTGTGTTTACTGCGGTTCTTCCGACAAAATTCATCCAGACTTTAGAAATGCGGCCTACCAAATGGGAACTGTGCTGGCTGGTGAAGGGATTACACTGGTGTACGGTGCTGGCAGCACAGGATTGATGGGTGCTGTGGCGGATGGTGCCCTGGAGTCCGGTGGGGAGGTGATTGGCATAATGCCAAGTATTTTCAATACCCCACAACTTTTACATCGTAATTTGACCAGGCTGGAGATCGTTAATGATATGCACCAGCGCAAGACTCGTATGCAGGAGTTGGCAGATGGCTTCATCGCCCTGCCTGGTGGCTTTGGTACCTTAGAAGAGCTGTTTGAAATTCTTACTTGGGCTCAGATTGGCTTGCACGCGAAACCGGTTGGCCTGCTCAATGTGCGCCAATATTTTGACCCCTTACTTGAATTCATCGATTCTGCGCGCGCTGAAGGATTCATTTATGCAGAACATAAGTCTTTGTTCATATCCTCGGAAGAACCATCGCCACTGTTAAAAGCCCTCCAAAATCACAATCACCCCACAGGCTTAGAAAGCTGGCTCACCCGGGATGATTGATCACTCCAGGCTGATTGCTTCCCCATAATCAGATTTCCTTACCACCAATCCCACCCAATCCCCTACCTGGCGTTTTTCAATCAGGCGCAAATTGTTGGCTTTGATGGCAGCCTCGACATCGATTGCTTGTTCCTCCAGAATTCCTGAGAGGATTAATCTACCTTTCGGTGTAATTAATTCTCCCATGCCCTCTCCAAGGAGGCGCACAAGAACGGGTGCCAGGATATTCGCAACGATAAGAGGAGCGTGCCTGAGTGAAAATTTACCCGCCAGTATCTCGCTCACCGAACCCAAACCAAATTGGATCTTCTCGATCACGTTATTAATCACGGCATTTTGCTGGGCAATTTCAATCGCCTCTGCATCCAGATCAACGCCCAAGACCTGCTTTATTCCTAATTTAACTGCAGCTACCGAAAGGATACCCGATCCGCAGCCGACATCGATCATCGTATGCTGAGGTTCCCCTTCCGCATTGAGGGGGATTCGCTTTGAGCTCAAGTGATCGGCGATTATCTCAAGGCAGAGCTGCGTTGTGGGATGCGTTCCAGTGCCGAATGCCATACCAGGATCAATGCGTACTACAGTCCGGTCGCCTTCTTCGATTTCCAGCCATGTCGGCACGATCAGCAACCGCTTGCCAATCTGGATTGGTTTGAAGTGTTCTTTCCAATTCTCTGACCAATCGCTTTGCAGCACAGGTTTGTAGTGTGTTTCCGGCAACTCTCGGATCCGCCCAAGATGCCATAAAGCTTCCTCCAACCGCTGCTGCTTAATCTCTAATTCACCATCGACCTTCAGATATCCGCAAACACGCAGAGGACCGCTTATCTCCCCAATGCCTTCAGGATCCTGCGTGATATCAAGACTCTCGATCGCTACCCCGCCGCTGACATAACGCGACAATACCTCTGAGACGGCTTCTGCCAGCTCACCGTCGACAAACATCGAGACTTCGAGCCATTTAATTTCACTCATGATAAAAATAAAAAGGGCGCAGCCTGGTTTGCGCTACGCCCCAACTCTAGGACAAAATCTACCCGCTGATGGCCTCTTTGAGCCATTCGAGAAAACCACGTTCCTGCGGTCTCACCTCGCTACCCAGGCTCTCTGCAAGATCCTCGAATATCTGGCGCTGATCAGTCGACAGATTTTTGGGGATAACCACATTTACCATCACCATTTGATCACCACGCCCATTACCGCGCAGGTGAGGAACCCCTTTACCGCGCATTCGCAGCACCTTTCCTGGTTGAGTTGCAGGGGGTATCTTTAATATCGCTTCGCCATCCACAGTTGGCACTGGCACATCAGCTCCCAAAGTCGCCTGAGCAACATTGATCTCAAGATCCAGCAGGATATCTCGCTCCCGTCTGCGGAAATACTTATGGGATTTTACATTAATCAAGATGTATAAATTACCTTTTGGACCACCGTTAATCCCCGGTTGACCTTCTCCCGCCAGGCGTATCTGGTTGCCATTATCCACTCCAGCTGGGACGGTAACAACTTTCTTGAGAGTCTGGCGCTCTAAGCCTCTTCCATTGCAGCGGCTGCATGGAGAGGAAATGGTCTCTCCTGAACCATTACAGGTAGGACAGGTCGTCACCTGGACCATAGATCCGAGTATGGTCTGGCGAGCCTGGCGAACCTCACCGCGTCCCTCACAGGTCGTACAGCGTATGGGGGAAGTGCCTGGCTCTGCTCTGCTTCCGTTACAATGGGGGCAAACTTCATCGCGAGTGATCTCGATCTCTTTTTCAACGCCGAATATGGCTTCTTCAAAGGTGAGATTCAGGCGGTATTGAAGATCAGCGCCTCGTCTGGGGACATTGCGTGCCTGCCTGGTTGCCCTGCCAAAGCCGAAGAAATCCTCGAAAATATCGGCGAAATCCGAGAAATCTACCGTGAAATCCGGTACGCCTCCGGCGCCGCGCACACCTTCATGGCCGAAGCGATCGTAAGCTGCCCGCTTATCCGGGTCGGATAAGACCGCATAGGCTTCATTAATCTCCTTAAAGCGTTCTTCAGCATCCGGAGCGTCACTGACATCAGGATGATGCTGGCGCGCCAATCGGCGAAAAGCCCCTTTGAGATCATCACCAGAGGCGCTCCGCCCGACTCCCAGAATGTCGTAATAATCACGCTTTGTCATAAAATCAAATCATTGAGCATTATTCATTTCTGAATTCACCCTCAACAACGTCCTCTTCACCTTCTCCCTCATCAGGTGGTGGTTCAGATTCCGTCTCACCAGATTCAGGCTCAGCTGTTGGTGCTTCTTGCTGGTAGGCTGCCGCACCTAATTGCTGGACCACATTCATTAAAGCATCTGTGGCTTGCCGGATAGCGTCCGTATCCTCGCTGTCAATCACACTACGTACATTGGCGGTCTCCGCCTCAACCTTGCTCTTCATATCTTCAGGAACTTTATCGCCAAGATCACGCAAGGTTTTCTCAGCGGTATAAGTTGCATTGTCTGCGAGGTTGCGGGCTTCAATCAGCTCTTTGTGTTTACGATCTTCTTCGGCATGAGCTTCGGCATCCTTGCGCATCTGCTCCACTTCATCATCGCTAAGTCCAGAAGAAGCAGTAATGGTGATATGTTGGCTGCGGCTGGTGGCCTTGTCCAAAGCAGTTACCTTCAAGATGCCATTGGCATCGATATCGAATGTGACCTCGATTTGAGGTACTCCACGAGGAGCAGCTGGTATCCCATCTAAGATGAATTTCCCTAATGACTTGTTGTCAGTGGCCATGGGACGCTCACCTTGTAGAACATTTATCTCGACCTGCGGTTGGCTATCACTGGCAGTCGAAAAGATCTGGCTTTTGCGCGAGGGGATTGTCGTGTTGCGTTCGATGAGTGGTGTTGCAACCCCACCTAATGTCTCGACTGAAAGTGTCAAGGGGGTCACATCCAATAACAAAATGTCTTTGACATCACCACCAAGAACACCAGCTTGAATTGCCGCACCGATGGCCACTACCTCATCTGGATTGACTCCTTTGTGCAGCTCTTTGTCGAATAATTTACGCACTGCCTCTTGAACTGCTGGCATACGCGTCATCCCGCCTACTAAAACGACCTCATCAATTTTGTCCCGGTCAAGTTCGGCATCCTTGAGTGCCTGCCGCACCGGTCCTAAAGATCGCTCGATCAAGTCGCCGGTGAGCTGTTCGAGTTTGGCCCTGGTGAGAGTCATCACCAGGTGCTTGGGTCCACTTGCATCGGCGGTAATGTAAGGTAGATTGATCTCAGTTTGCATCATGCTGGACAGCTCGATCTTCGCTTTCTCAGCAGCTTCTTTCAACCGCTGTAAGGCCTGGCGGTCGTTACGCAGATCGATGACGTTATCCTTCTTAAACTCGTCAGCAATGTAGTCGATTATACGTTCGTCGAAATCATCGCCGCCAAGAAAGGTGTCTCCACTGGTGGAGCGTACCTGAAATACCCCTTCCCCAACATCGAGAATGGAAATATCAAATGTTCCCCCGCCAAGGTCGTAAACTGCGATCACTTCATCTGCTTTCCTATCCAGGCCATAAGCCAATGAAGATGCCGTAGGTTCGTTGATGATTCGCAATACCTCTAATCCGGCAATTTTTCCGGCATCCTTGGTCGCATTGCGCTGAGCGTCATTAAAATAAGCCGGCACCGTGATCACAGCCTGGGTGACAGTTTCACCTAAGTAATCCTCTGCATCAGATCTTAGTTTACCCAAGATCATGGCTGAGATCTCTGGTGGAGAATACTCCTTTCCATCCAGAATGACGCGTACGTCCCCATTGGTCGCTTCTGCGACTTTATAAGGAATACGCGAGACAGCCTTCTGAACTTGAGGATCATTAAATTTACGTCCCATGAAGCGTTTGATCGAGAAAATTGTATTTTCCGGATTGACGACTGCCTGGTTACGGGCTACACGGCCAATCAAGCGTTCATGATTTTTATTGACTGCCACTACCGAGGGTACCAATCGTTCCCCTTCTGCAGATGAAATGACGACCGGTTCGCCACCCTCCATCACAGCCACTACTGAGTTTGTTGTTCCTAGATCGATTCCGATTATGCGTGCCATTGATGATTACTCCTAAATGAAATCTTTAATCCAGTCCGGCGTTTTATCCAGGCTGTTAACCAGTGATGTTTTCATTATTGTGCCACTCGCACAGAAGCAGGTCGTAGAACCCGCTCTCCAATTGAGTAGCCATTTCGAACCACTTCGATGATCTCTCCACTCTCAAAATCTTCGTTCGGTTCCTGAGAGATCGCTTCATGCAGATTAGGATCGAAGATCTGCCCTTCTACCTGCATCGGCTTGATTCCTTCTGTTTCCAACATGGTGAGAAACTTACGATAGATTAGCTCTATCCCCTCTGCCCATGTTGGCCCTTCACCTTTAGCTGGCTTATTCTTCAAAGCCAGTTCAAGATCGTCGATGATCTCAAGATAACTTCGAATCACATTGCCAGTGATGTTGACCTTGAGCTGTTCGCGTTCGCGATCCATGCGCTTCTTATAATTCACGAATTCCGCCCGTTCGCGCTGCCATCCATCCAAATACTCCCCAGATTTTTGATTGAGCTCTTCGATCTCTAACTTTAGCGCATCGATTTCCACTTGCTCAACTAAATCAGGCTCAATAATCTCCTCAATCTCCTCTGTCTCCTCTGTCTCCTCCAGATTTTGATCTTGTTCCTGCTCGTTTTCTTCAACTTTGTTTTTAATCTCTTCAGGCATAATTCCTCCTGGTTGTATAATCTCGAGTACCAACAATTACCGTGCAGTAAATATAATAGCTGCCAACGTGTTATCTGCGTTCTACGGTATATTGATTAAATATTTGTCCTGGAATTTCCTCTGGCCCAGATTTTCATCATCCTAAGTTAATATCAACTACCAGATCGCTAAGTAAATCGGCCACAAAACGAACTGTTGAAATCGTATGGCCGTAAGACATACGGATTGGACCGAGCACACCTAAAGTGCCTGTTGCCAGCCCGGGAACACCATAGCGACCTAAAACAATCGAACATTCTCTTAATTCTTCCCAGGTCCCTTCACCACCGATGAGTACTTGCACTCCACCAACATTTGTGGTTAAGATCGTCCGAGTCAACAAATCCTGAAGGAAAGTGCGCTCTTCAAATACTTTCAACGCTCTCCGTGCCAGCTCGACTTCTGCAAATTCTGGTTCAGCAAGCACATTTGACAACCCATCCCGATAAACCTCGCCTCCCAAAACGGCAACTGAAAGTTCCATCTCCTCAACGATTAGATTGAGCACATCCTGTTCTAAGGCTTCCATCTGACCGGCAAGAGAAACGATTGCTGCTGCCGATAAACCCTGACAAGTGTGATTCAATCGGGCAGCAGTAGTACTTAAGACCTCTTGGGAGACTGGCTCGGCTAATGCCAACATTTGCTGGCGGATTTCTCCCCCAGTCAAAACTAGCACCATCAAGACCTGACGGCCAAGGGTGGAAATCAATTCAATGTGTTTAAATCTTGCTTCTTCAGGGTGAGGGGCAGTCACTAATGACGCCCCCTGGGATTGGTGAGCCAAGATAGAGGCAGCTAATCGCATCCAATGGTCGACATCATGACCAGCTTGGTAGAACTGGTGGGTAATCATGCGCTTGGTTTGAGGTGCAAGATCTGTTTGACCCATCAGTTGGCGTACAAAATAACGGTAGCCTTCCTCTGTGGGTTCACGACCCGCAGATGTGTGCGGTTGGCGAAGGAAACCCGCTTCGGTTAATGCGGCCATCTCATTGCGAACCGTTGCCGAGCTGATTGTTAAACCATACCTGTCAACCAGGGTTTTCGACCCAATCGGTTGCGCATTTTCTATATAGTCTCGAATTACGAGGGCAAGAATGAGCTTCTGTCGTTCACCAAGATCCATTACTGTTCCTTACACATTAGCACTCTCAAGATGAGAGTGCTAATCCGTACTCTAATGAAGATGATATCACGCCGGTAAAAGATCGTCAAGCAAGCCTCCGTTGTTGTATCCGGCTTCTAACAAAGAGTTAATACACTCGCTCAAGGGGTGATATCTTTCAAACTCACCTCATTACGCAACAAATGCAACACAGACTCAAAATCCTTGGGATATCGCGCCTTAAACAAAATTTCTTCTTCAGTGATTGGGTGCGCCAGCTTTATTGATCTGGCGTGCAAAGCGGTCCGTGTCAGCATTGCGCTATACCCGGAGCCATTTCTAAAGGTTAATTTCACCTTATTTTGCCCTCGATACAAAGCATCCCCCGCAAGATGCAAACCTGCAGCAAGAAGATGAGCACGGATCTGGTGTCTTCGCCCGCTCGCCGGCTCTGCTTCCACCAGGCTAAAACGCTCAAATCGCTCAAGCACTTTAAATCGCGTGACAGATTCTTTTCCATTTTGAATGTCAACAACTGTGCGATGACGGCGGTCCCCATCCACTTTCAACGGGAGGTCGATGATCTTTCTGTCCCAGTCCGGCTCTCCGACAACTAAAGCATGATAGATTTTTGAGACAGACCGATCTTGAAATTGGGTGTTCAGATGACGGTGAGCGATCGAGCTGCGTGCCAGAATGATCACCCCACTAGTATCCCGGTCAAGCCGGTGAACAATCCACAACGGTCCATGCTTCGGTAACAGTACAGATTTTAAGTGAGGCGTAGTTGGATCGTAGCCATCTGGTAGAGTCAATAAACCTGGTGGTTTATTAACCACCAACAAGGATTCGTCCTTCCAGATAACAGGAACTTCAACGGGCTCTCCCATTTAGTTCTTACTCCCCCACAATAAGAAGCTAATCCACCTCATCAACATCCAGGTCTGCCAGGTACTCTCGGTCTTCTTCGTTCAATAAAGCTAGATCTAAGAGATCGGGTCTTCGCTGATACGTTCGTAATAAAGCCTGCTGGCGACGCCATCGAGCTATGCGCGCATGATCCCCAGAGAGTAGCACCTGCGGGACTTGCCAGCCGCGAAATTCTGATGGTCGGGTGTAATGTGGGTGCTCGAGTAAACCGGAGGCATGAGAATCCTGTTTTGCCCCTTCAGGATCTCCCAAAGCGCCGGGTAACAAGCGCACTATGGCATCTATCAATACCAAAGCCGGTAGTTCTCCCCCAGTTAACACATAATCGCCGATCGAGATTTCATCGCTGACCAGATGTTTGCGCACACGTTCGTCGATCCCTTCATAGCGTCCACTCAGTAATGCCAACTCAGGTTCTCGACTTAATTCGCTCACAATAGTTTGATTTAACAGACGCCCTTGCGGGGTGAGCAATATCACTGGACGGCCAGGCTTTTCTCCGAGCACGCTTTCAACAGCGTTGAAGAGGGGCTCAGGCTTCATCACCATGCCTCCGCCACCACCATATGGTTCGTCATCAGTCACATGATGCCTGTCTGTTGTCCAATCTCGGATATTGTGTAGGTTAACAGTGACAAGACCACGTTCAATCGCCCGATGAAGAATGCTGGTTCCCAAATATGGTTGGTAAACTTGTGGAAATATGGTAAAAACATCAATTCTCATAATCACATTCTAGCCGTTAGGGAGAAGATTGGCAAGGATTCACCTATCTTGACGCCAATTCTATCGGAATGGTAAGATGATAGTATGTACTTGAAAGGCTCTAAATGGAATATGTCGCGTAAACGCCGGCGGCGCAGTAATCCCTGGCGAGTCGTACTTCTGTTAATTTTGATTGGCACGGCGCTCTACATTAATCAGGTTGTAGTGCCAGCCACGCCACCTTTGTTCATTCCTACCCCTACACCCACTCGTGATCCAGAATCTTATATCAGCGAAGCGGATGCATTATTTGACTCAGCAAAATATTCACAGGCGATTACAGCTTATGAGCAAGCCATTCAGAACAACCCTGATAAACCCTCCATTTATTTATCTTTAGCTCAAGCGCAAATTTATACCGCTCAATATGAAGATGCCCTGGAAAACACCGAAAGAGCTCTAATCCTAAACAACAATAATCCATTAGCACATACCCTTAAAGCATGGTCGTTAGATTTCTTGGGCGATTACACCCAGGCCGAAGCTGCCATCAAATCCGCATTGGAATTAGACCCAGACAACGCTATGGCTCACGCTATTTACGCTGAGATCCAGATGGATAAGGCATTAACTGGTCAAGGGGACATCAACGCGATCGATAAAGCCGCCGAAGAATCACGCACTGCACTGTCCCTTGATCCAAATTTAATGGAAACCCGGCGTGCACGCGGTTACATACTTTGGAACACCGGAAACTTTGCAGAGGCAATTCAGGAATATAAAGCCGCCTTAGCGATCAACGATAGAGTCGCCGATCTGCATTTAGCTTTGGGATACAATTATCACTTCTTAGGTGAGTACGACCAGGCTGTTCAGGCTTACCTGCAGGCATATGCATTAAATCCGACCGATCCTATTCCTCCTTATGAGATTTCGCGCACGTATTCGACAGTTGGTGACTTCAGCCAATCGGTTCAGTATGCAGACCAGGCGGTAAAAACAGATCCCTTAAATGCCAGGCTGCGTGGAAACCTGGGGGTGATGTACTATAAGAACAACCAGTTGGCGGAATCGGTCGAACAACTCACCTTGGCGATCCGCGGTGGCACTCTAGATGAAGGTGATTCCATTGAAGGCATTCCGCTGAATTATGGTACGGTTGCAGAGTTCTATGCCATATATGGCTTGGCTTTGGCAAAACTTCAGCGCTGCAACGAGGCAGTACCCATATTCCAGGCTATTCGCAGCGGAGTACCCGACGACGAGATCAATGTTTACAATGCTGAGCAAGGTTTGATCCTATGCCAGGAAGGTATTGAAGAAACGCCATTAGAAAACCAAGAGGATACAGAAACCACTGACGAGAGCAGTGAATCTCCTTGAAACGCAATATGGATCGAGATCTAACCGGAGAAAAACCACATTTCCGCCCAGCGAAACGAACCACAAACCCATATCGCCTCCTTGTTATCATTGGGTTGATATTGGGTGGGATTTGGATTCTTTTGGGGATTGATCGCGGCAATATCCAACCCTTATTCCAGCCCACACCTACGCCCACCCGCACGGCAAATTCCTTTGTAATGGAAGGGGAAGCCCAGTTTAAAGCAGGTTCCCTGGAGGGCGCCATTGCCGCATACCAACAAGCGGTTATTATCGATCCGAATAATTCCCTGGCTTTCGCCGAATTAGCGCGTATCCAAACTTACTCTTCCAGCTTGCTCAGCACGAATGAAGATCGATACGAACGATTGAACCAAGCACGCACATCGATTGAACAAGCTATTGCCATTGATCCGGATAATCCGAAGGTTCAAGCGATCCGATCTTTTGTTCTGGATTGGTATGCTTCAAATCCACTAGTGCCACCCCAGGAGAGCCAATCAAGCTTGAATGAAGCAGAAGCAGCTGCCGTCCGCGCCTTGCAGCTCGATAATCAAAATGCCTTAGCCCTCGCTTTCTTAGCCGAGATTTTGGTCGATCAACAAAAATGGGCGCAAGCAGAAGAGACCATCAAGCAAGCGGTTGCTATTGAATCCGATTCAATGGATGTGCAAAGAGTTTACGGATACGTACTCGAATCTTTGGGTCAATACAGATCAGCCATTGAAAAATATCGTGAAGCGGTTAATATCGATCCGAACCTCACCTTCCTTTACATCTTTATCGGACGAAATTTTCTCAGCCTGGAAGTTAACAATCGAGCACTGGAGGAATTTGAAAAAGCCGCTAATATTAATGACCAGCTCGGTATACAGGATCCGGTTCCCTTTATTGAAATTGCCAAGACCTACTCACGGGAAGGTGAATTCTTTGCAGCTGCTTTGAACGCTGAAAAAGCCCTGACGATCAACCCGACCAATCCGAATACCTACGGTCAGTTAGGGACAATATATATGAAAGCGCGCAACTTCGAGGGAGCTCAACCAGCGTTTAAATGCGCCGTGCGAGGCTGCAGCCCCGATGAGAATCAGGTTGCGCTCGAACTGATTGGAGAAGGGGTTCAAGTAGATGGTATGCCTCTCACTTCAGGAACGGTTGCATTCTATTATGCACAATATGGTTCGGTCCTTGCCGCATTAAGCCGTCCGAATCAAGACTATTGTCCTGAAGCCCTTCTGGTGCTATCTGAAGTGCGAACTAAATACCCGGATGATCCAATATTCAACAGCATCATAGACGAGAATATCACCATCTGCAGTATTGTTGAAGGTCGCTCATCCCCAGAGAGCACGCCCGAGCCGTGATCGGCACCTCGAATAATCAATTTGGGGGAATTCCCAATAATTCCTCTTGACTTTATTCCAAAATTTGGTATGATCTAGCCGTGAGTTAGCACTCTTGTGCAACGAGTGCTAACTCCTCTGCATGTAAAGTATCTATATTTTCTAAATTCCTTAAGAAGGAGGCAAGTATGTCGATTTCAATTAAACCGTTAGGAAACCGCGTGGTGATCGAACCCATCGAACAGGAAGAGATTACCGCCGGTGGGATCGTCCTCCCAGAGACGGCCAAAGAGAAACCCCAAGAAGGGACCGTCCTGGCCGTAGGTCCTGGTGACCGGGATGATGATGGAAAACGGATCCCTCTGGATGTCAAAGAGGGAGATAAGGTGTTGTTTGCTAAGTACTCTGGCACAGAGATAAAGCTGGATGGCAAGAAAGTGCTTATCTTGCGTGAAAGCGATTTATTAGCAATCGTCGATTAAACAGAATTCTATAAATTAATAAGGAGCTAAATTTTATGGCTGCTAAACAACTTGCTTTTTCAGAAGATGCTCGTCGCAACTTACAACGTGGTATGGACGTCTTGGCGAAGGCGGTAGTTACAACTCTGGGACCAAAAGGTCGCAATGTCGCCGTTGATCGCAAGTTCGGTTCTCCCACCATCACACACGATGGTGTTTCCGTTGCCAAGGAAATTGAGTTGGATGATCCCTTTGAGAACATGGGTGCTCAACTGCTCAAAGAAGCTGCAACAAAGACCAATGACATCGCCGGCGATGGCACAACCACATCCACTGTACTGGCTCATACAATTGTCACTGGTGGTATGAAAAATCTGGCCGCTGGCTTCAACCCCATGCTGCTCAAATGGGGTATTGAGGCTTCCACGAAAGCGGTCGCTGAAAAGATCTCTGAACAGGCTATCGAAGTAACCACAAAAGAAGAGATCGCCAATGTCGCTTCCATATCCGCGCAGGATCGTACGATTGGTGAATTGATCGCTGATGTGATGGATAAAGTTGGCAAAGACGGTGTGATCACAGTCGAAGAATCCAAGGGATTGGAATTCGAGACCGATTATGTCGAAGGTATGCAGTTCGACCGTGGTTACATCTCACCTTACTTCATCACAAACCCTGAATCGATGGAAGCTGACGTTGAAGAACCCTACATCTTGATCCACGACAAGAAGATTTCGGCTGCAACAGATATTGTCCCCGTGCTTGAGAAACTGGTTCAGCTTGGTAAAAGAGAGCTGGTGATCATTGCCGAAGATATCGATGGAGAAGCACTGGCGACGTTGGTGCTCAATAAGTTGAGGGGCATGCTCAACGTTGTTGCGGTTAAGGCGCCAGGATTCGGTGATCGCCGCAAAGCAATGCTCCAAGATATCGCCGTTCTGACCGGCGCAACAGTGATTTCTGAGGAAACCGGTCGCAAGCTGGAAACCACAGAAACCGCAGACCTTGGGCGAGCCGAGAAGATCGTGGTCACCAAAGATGACACCACGATCGTTGGCGGCAGCGGTGAACCGGCACAGATCAAAGGCCGCATCGAACAAATCCGCGTCGAGATCGACAATAGCACCAGCGATTACGATCGTGAGAAATTGCAGGAGCGTCTCGCCAAACTATCCGGAGGCGTGGCCATCATCCGCGTTGGCGCAGCCACAGAGACCGAATTGAAGGAAAAGAAGCATCGTGTTGAAGATGCTCTCTCTGCAACCCGCGCTGCTGTCGAAGATGGTATCGTCCCTGGTGGCGGTGTCGCACTGATCAATGCCATGACCGCCCTTGACGATATGCAGATGGATAATGATGATGCCCAGGTCGGTGTCACCATAGTCCGTAAAGCATTGGAACTGCCTCTGCGCAAGATCGCTGAAAATGCTGGCAAAGATGGCTCAGTAATCTTGCAGGAAGTTCGCCGAACACAAAAATCGAAGAAAAATCTCAATTTCGGTTACAACGTAATCAGCGAACAATACGTCGACATGGTCAAGGATGGTGTGATTGACCCGGCAAAAGTGACTCGTGGTGCACTGGAAAATGCAGCCTCTATCGCTGCCATGATCCTGACTACCGAGGCACTGATCACCGAGATCCCGGAGGATACTCCACCACCCGCTGCACCTCCAATGCCCGATTACTAAACCGACGATCACGACTTTAGAGGCGAGGTATGACCATGATCGACTTGGTCGACCTCGCTTTTTTCTTTGACAAACTCCAGCGCCCGTGCTAAAATGAGCCTCGTTGGTAAGATCGACAATCGGCCGGAATTCCGGCCTGCTTTTCAATGCCGCATTCCCTGCAGAACAATTGACTCTAGGATATCGGAAAGAGATTGCAAGCCCCGGTCGGTTTAAACCCTGGGGTTTTTTCAATATTATTATCGATCTGTTATCAAACTATAAAATTTTTACAACCCCCCATCGTTCCAGGATAATTATCCGAGAGGGGCGGTTGTTTCAGAGGTAAAAAACTAAGTATGAGTAATAAAAAACTTCGCATTATCCCCCTAGGTGGACTAGGGGAAGTCGGAAAGAATATGATGCTGTATGAATATGGCGAAAATATCATCATCGTCGATACTGGCATCATGTTTCCCGAGAATGACATGTTGGGGATAGATTACATTATCCCGGATTTCAATTATTTACTGGACAAGCGCCATTTGGTACGCGGCGTCATCATTACACATGGGCACGAAGACCATACCGGTGCAATCCGCCATATCATGGAGGAGATCGACGCACCCATCTATGCCACCCAGCTGACTCGAGGTTTATTAGAAGTCAAACTCGCTCGCGGTGGTCTTCTTGATCGCAAGAAGCTCAATACAGTTGAAGCTGGCGATCAGATCACAATCGGACCTTTCACCATCGAATTCTTCCATGTTTGTCACTCTATCCCTGATGGAGTCGGATTGGGAATCACGACACCGGCGGGACTAGTCGTTCATTCCGGCGATTATAAATTCGACCACACACCGGTCGATAACTGGCCTACAGATTATGCCAAATTAGGCGAGTTTTCCGGACGAGGGGTATTGGCTTTATTAGCTGATTCGACCAATGCAGACAAACCCGGATGGACACCATCAGAACGAGTGATCGATCCAGCATTCGATCAAGTCTTCAGCGAAGCTGAAGGCCGCATCATCATCGCCAGTTTTGCCTCCCTGATCTCGCGCATGCAGCAAGTTGCGAACGCAGCTCAGCGCCATAACAGGAAATTGGCTTTTGCTGGTACCAGCATGGTCGAAAACGCTAAAATGGCCCGCAAGCTTGGTTATCTGAGGATACCCGAAGACTTGATGGTCAACATCGAGCAAGCTTTGAATATGAATCCGGCCGAAATCGTACTGATGTCAACGGGCACACAGGGGGAGCCGTCGTCAATCCTGGGGCGCCTTTCCACGGGGACCAATCGGCATTTCGATATCATCCCAGGTGATACGGTTGTCTTCTCATCCCACCCCATTCCTGGCAATGAAGAAAGTATCTATCGCACGATTAACCGCTTGTTCAGACGCGGGGCGAATGTAATCTACGAACCGATTGCACCGGTTCATGTTTCTGGTCACGCCAGCCAAGAAGAGATGAAACTACTACTGCACCTGGTGAAACCAAAGTATTTCATCCCCATCCACGGCGAGCTCCGTCACCTGAAGCAACATGCCACATTGGCTCAAGAAGTAGGTCTCTCACGCGGCAAGATCGCTGTGATTGAAAACGGTCAGGTAGTTGAATTTGAAAATGGGAAAATGAGCCTGGGTAACCGCATTCCTGGTGGCTACGTATTCGTGGATGGAGCCCGAGTTGGCGATGTGGGTCCCAGTGTCGTCCGAGAAAGAGAAGCCTTGGCCCGGGATGGCATTGTTGTCATCAGCTTGATCGTGGAGAAAAGAAGCGGCCGGTTAATGGAAGAACCAGAGATCATCACCCGCGGATTCGTGTACAAACGAGACGCCGAAGATTTGTTAGCCATAGCTCGCAACCGTATTTCTGAAACCATTAACCAGGGTAACGGCAACCTGCAGGACGACATTGAACAGACGATGAAAACATTCTTCTACAATGAAACGAAACGTCGACCGATGGTTTTCGTCACTATCAATCGATTATAGACAGCTGGTTCAAATTATGTATAAGAAATCAGGGCAGCAGAAAACCTGCTACCCTGATTTTGCCTTCCTACCAATTCCCTCCACCCTAGAAACGGATACAATATCTTCCCTAATTCACAACCAATCCCAGGTATCATCCTTCCAACCAAAGTCACCCAACAATGGCACAAAAGCCACTGGTACAGTCTGTTCGCTTTTAAAATCATTCCCTCGGCGGTACCACCGCTCCAGGTATTGACCAATCCGGCCTCCCACTGGTATTACCAGGCGACCTCCATCAGCCAGCTGATCTAGCAATGGTTGTGGCACTTTGGGAGCCGCGGCCGTGGAGACGATTGCATCGTATGGAGCGTTCTCAGGCCAACCACGAGTTCCATCACCGACATGAACAATGGTGTTTTTTATGTCAAGACTATTAAGGGCTACTTGTGCCCTTTTGGCAAGAATTTCGTGACGCTCTATCGTGTGTACTTCCTCCGCCATCAGGGACAGTATGGCAGCCTGATACCCGGATCCGGTCCCTATTTCCAGCACAATCTCATGCCCCTCCAACTTCAACATCTGGGTCATTAAAGCAACAATATATGGCTGGGAAATCGTCTGACCCTCACCTATTGGCAACGGGCAATCATGATAGGACATGTGCCGGTGCTCTTCAGGAACAAAGTAATGGCGCGGCACTTTTCGCATGGCAGATAGGACGCGCTTATCGGTTATATCGCGCCTGATGAACTGTTCCTCCACCATGCGTTCGCGCTCTGATGTGTAATATGCTTCCTGACTCATCTCCCGTTATTATCAACTTGAATCAAAGAGAATAATCGTTACCGAAAAAAACTATATCATTTTCGAAATTAAGTTTTGCCAAAAAGAGTCTCTTTCCGCGGGAACAAAAGGTGTATAAAGGGTTAGACGGTTGGCAAGATCCTGGTAGCGGTTTAACAGTGCTCCAGGAAGGTCGTCCCTATCAGCGATGGTTGCGAATTCTGCCAGCATCTCATCACTTATCAGGTCGGGCATATCTGCCCACTTTTTCCGCGCGGCTAATGACGATAATTCTTCAGCCACCTGTTCCCAGCCATATAGCCTCATGACCGGACGGTATGAAGGTGTTGAAGCATAGAAAGCGATCTGCTGGCGTGCGAATTCCTTTTCGTCGTCATCAGTGATCACAAATGCAGTCACCGAGACGGCTATTTCATCCCTGGAACGTCCGGCATTAATTGCTCCGCTTTCTATAGCGGGTAGGATCACTTCTCGAAGATACCTGGCGCTGTGAAACGGATGGACAAGGAATCCATCGGCCACCTCACCTGCTACTCTGGCCATACCCGTGTTCACACCAGCAACATATATGGGTATCTCAGGATGATCTATAGGTCCAGGATTAAAGAAAGGAGTCATCAAGGTCAGCTTGTAATAATCAGAGTGATATTTCAGCTTTTCTCCTGTTTGCCAGGTTTGCCACACAGCTCGCATCGCCCCAATCTGCTGGCGCAGCTTATTCATTGGAGACTCAGGCCAGGGCATTCCAAACCTGCGCTCAATATGAGCTTTGACTTGAGTCCCCAATCCGAGAATGAAGCGCCCTTGTGAAGTCTGCGCCAGGTCCCAGGCTGTATACGCCATCGTCGTCGGACTGCGTGCGAATGAGACCGCTATTGATGTTCCAAATTTGAGCCGCCTGGTATGCTCGGCGATTAAGGTACCCGGCAAGAATGGGTCGTGCATTGTCTCCGATGACCAAAGAGCATTGAAACCCATCGCTTCAGCTGCTCGCGCGATGGCTGGCATTGAGGAGAGTATTACAGGGGGTAAAGCAGCATCAATCAGCATAATCGTATTCAGCTCAAAAGATACGCTACCAACCACTGGGTCGTAGCGACGAGCGCCTCCTGGTGCGTGCGTTCGTAATTGTGAGAGGCATCTACTCCGGGTCCGATCAAAGCCACTGCCACGTCACCCCCGGCTCTCCAGTATGCCTCACCATCCGAACCGTAATAAGGGTAGATATCCACTTTATACTTAATCTGGTAATCATCTGCCAACTGGCGTAACTTCTGGCTAAGTCCATGATGATAAGGACCACCAGAGTCTTTGACGCATAGGGTCGCGTGAAACTCATCGGAATTTTGTCCTTCACCAACTGCGGCCATATCCACGGCAACTAATTCCTCCAAGTCGGAGGGAAAACCTGAAGCCGCGCCATGCCCCACCTCTTCATAATTGCTGAAGTGAAAAGTCGTCGTTTGAGAGGGTTGCAGATCAGCATCCTGGAGCGCTTTAATCGCGGTGAGCATGCATGCAACACTGGCTTTATCATCTAAATGCCGCGAACGGATAAAGCCATCAACAACTTCAACTCGCGGATCAAATGCAACAAAATCGCCGATCTGGATTCCTAAATCTCGCGTTTGCTCATCATTGACTGTGCGCGCATCCAGGCGAACTTCAATATTATCATCATCTCTTTTTAACTCACTCACCTTGGTGCCATGCACGTGGCTCGAGGCTTTGGTTAGCAAACATGAACCACGAACGGGATCACCTTTTGAAGGAAAAATCGAACATCCCTCCCCCTCTACAGTATTCCAGGCAAAACCGCCCAGCTTGGTTAATTTCAAACGCCCATTCGATTTTATCTCTTTTACCATTGCGCCAAGTGTATCTACATGGGCAGTCAGCGCGCGCGGCGAATCATTTTCTGGTACCTCCCAGGAGGCGATCAGGGCGCCTTTACGGGTAAGTGTCGAAGAAATAAAAGGGAAATCTGTCAGGAATTGTGCAACTTGGTCTATCGCTTTTTCCGTGAATCCAGTTGGGCTGGGGGTATTTAACAATTCAATCAACGAACTTGACAAGTATTCGATGTCAATCTGCGGAAGATCGCTCATGTAGACTCCTTAGAGGGCAATTAGAATTGACGATTTTCAAAGTTCCCAATGATTTGACGCCAAGCATCAGGCACTGACATCGTCTTCCTACCTCTATAATCATACGCAACCAACACAGAATTGCCTGTGGCTAATTGTTCAAAAGTATCAGAGTCTTCGATAACGTACTCCATTATCATACTCTTATTTCGGATCTCAGTAACTGCCACACCAACTCTGACTCGCTGACCAAAGAATATCGGAGATTTGAATGTCATTTGTGCTTCAGCCAGGATAAAACCAAAATCCATGAACGATTCCCCGTCCCATAAATTAAGTTCCTGGATAAATGCAACCCGGGCTTGCTCAGTATAAGTAAAATATTTTGCATTGTTGACATGGGCTTGGGGATCCAAATCTCCATACCTTACCTGAACCTCATGGTAAAAGTTAAAACCAGGCATATAAAGATTATACCCCCTGAATTTCCTTGCGGACACTGCCTCCATTGATAGAAATGTTCTAAATTTGCATTAACTTACCAAAGCTTCGTTTACGGTATAATCAGCGACATGGAAAGCAAGAATCCGGAAGAGACGCAGCCCATGCCGCTGGGTGACGAGACTCAAGCGCTCCCAGGCGAAGCCGAGCCTGCAGGCGACGTGAACGAGCTGGACTCATCGACAGATATGGATCCAGTTGGTGATGAGGCCAACCGATCTTCAGGAGACAATGGCGAAGATAAAAAAGCTCGATCTCGCTCCATCCCCTTGCTGGTTGGATTGAGCATTTTTGCGTTATTGCTGATCGCAGCCACCAGCGCATTCGGCGGATACCTTTCCGGGATCAATAATCGCACAAGTTTTGAAGCCACTCAGGTTTCACAACAGGTCTCAGAACAATATCAATTAGGCCTCGAAGACCTTCAAGCCAAACGTTATGATCTGGCTCGTCAACGCTTTGAGTACGTTATCAGGCTTGATCCAAATTACCCTGGTGTGACTGAACAACTTGCCTTGGTCTTATTGGAATTAAATTCCACAGCCACGCCGACCTCCGTTCCAACCCCCACCCTGACACCCACCCTTGACCTGAGGGGTGCAGAAGAGCTGTTTTCACAATCCCAATTATTGCTCGCGGATGGAAATTGGACGGACGCCATCGAAACATTGCTCAAGCTACGTAAAGATGAACCAGATTACCAGACAGTAAAGGTCGATTCTATGTTTTATGTTGCGCTTCGCAATCGTGGCATCGAACGCATACTCCGTGAAGGGGATCTTGAAGGGGGAACTTATGACCTGGCTCTGGCCGAAAAATTTGGTCCACTGGATATAGAAGCCAATAACATGCGTACCTGGGCTGATCTATACAAAACCGGAGCAAGTTTCTGGGGATTGGACTGGGGGCAGTCCGCATTTTACTTCGGACAGATCATCGTTGTCGCACCCAACCTGCGAGACAACACCAATGTGACCGCATCAGAGCGCTTCCGTATCGCATCGATCAAATACGGTGATGTTCTCGCTGCAAGTAAGGAATGGTGCCTTGCACAACAGCAATACGAGGCTGCCTTCAACATTGGTCCAGATCAATCTGTTGAGCCAACCGCTGCTTGGGTTACTCAGAAATGCATAAATGCCAACAAGAAAGAAGAGAAGACTGAAGAACCTCCCCCGCCAGAAGCACCACCTCCTGTAGAGGTGACACCCACACCACCGCCTCCGCCCGAGGAAGAACCCACGGAACCCCCGCCTGAGGAGACTCCTCCCTATCCTGCTCCGACTCCATGATCTCATTGGGGGAGCAAACCCCATTTTGGGCTCTCAGCCTGGCTTATTGGTTGCACATGCTCGCCACGGTAGTTTGGATTGGCGGGCTTGTTACTTTGGTGATCCTTGTGCTTCCGGTTGCCAAACGCCTCCTTGAACCCGACCTCTTCGCTCAATTCCTCGAAGGACTCCAACGCCAGCTGGATCCATTAGGTTGGTTGAGTCTGTCCGTGCTCCTGGTTACTGGATTATTTCAGATGAGCGCTAATCCGAATTACAATGGTTTGCTGAGCATCTCAAACCGTTGGGCGGCTTCCATTTTAATCAAACACGTTCTATTTCTCGGTATGATCGCTGTATCCGCTTACATGACCTGGGGTTTGTTTCCAGCCATAAGGCGCAACGCTCTGTTAAAAGCAAAAGGAGTAGATGCAATAGAAGGGGGTAAACTCGAAAGAAGGGAGAGTTTCCTGCTGCGCTTGAACCTGCTGCTCAGCGTATTGATCCTGGGATTGACGGCACTGGCGAGAGCTTCTTAGGGGCGATACCCCAAAGCTCTGCTACCTCGGTCTTGGACCTGTGTAAAAAAGACCAGGCTCGTCCGGGTAATAATGGAAGAATTTCCGCTCTGGGAATTCATCCATAAGTGCGAGATCCTTTTTCTCCCCCCCACTAAAGATGAAGATAAATGGAGTATCCAGGCTCGGCGTTTGCAGTTCAAGCAGGACACCGTATTCCATCCAATTTTTCGGATGGACGACAATAAGTGCTGGAGCTAAATCCTGCGCCTGCTCCGTCATGAAAGGTTCCAGGTCTGCCCGCTCCATGCCATATAACCCGCGCATCACCTGCAGGCGATTGGGCAGATAATAAACAATATTTCCAGCAACTAAAATCAATACCAATCCAAGGACCACTAGCGGTCTGAGCCGTTTCCAGCCGCTGTATACTCGCCAAGACTCACCGGGTTGGGTTGGCCAACCTGCCAGCCAGGCGATACCAGCTGCACTGACAATAGTTAGGCTGAACAGTCCTTCAAAATAGTAGCGCGGACCATAAAGCCAGGCCCCTACCCAATATGCCATATAGAACAACACCAGACTGGGGAATACAGCTGCAACCAGAATTCCACGCCAATTCCGGCGGAATATCATCGCCAACAACCCGATTGGAAGAAAAATCCAGGAATAAGTTCCCCAGCCGAATAAATCACTGTACCCAACTCGCAGACTAAAGCGAGTATTGATATATGCCAGGTGCAGGTTATGGCCTTGCTCCGTCCGCCCATATCCAGGACCAAAACCGATCTTGTCATACGGCCACCACAGCGTATATGGATTTAGCAGAGGATCGCCAGTGACCGCGTACTGCCACAATAATGTAATTGAGCCCACTCCCAGCGCGACTCCTCCAACAAACAGCACGTGCAGGCGGGTTTGTCTGTCTCCTTTCAAAATCAAAAACAGGCCGTGAAAAATAAAAGGAAAAGCGACCGCCACAGCAGTCAGTGGTCGGGTGAGTGCCAATAATCCTAACGTTAAACCAGCAGTCAGGCTTGGTATCCATCGGCGCTCGGATGTTCGCTCTCCAAATCCGTCCAGCCAGGCGAGAACGAAAGCCGCGCTCAGCACCAATCCAAAAGAATGGGAGAGCAGCGATCCGGAGTTCATCAAAAAGAAGGGTGAGACGAGAGTGAGACCGGCTGCAATTATTCCCACCGTTTCACCTAAGATTTTTTTACCCAGCCGGTAGATCAACCAAACACCTAATCCAGCCAACAAGGGATTGACAAGCGAACGGACACCCAGGCGGATGCCAAAAGATAATAAAACAGGCCAGCCCAACGGGTATTTTCCAAACCGCTGACCATTATTATCAACCACAAATGGAACTAAAAAGCTTTTCGGTTGGGGTGGAGATGGTACGCTTAAATTTCCTTCGGAAATAGCCTGCGCTTGCCAGACATATGCGATCTCATCCTCCAGATGCGGAATCGCCTCAAAATAATACTCTGTGACGAAATAGGTCACAAGGATAGTAATCAGGCTGAGAACAAGGGCGATCCTGTCGGCGAGGGACATAAAACAGTCATTAACTATTGGGAAAGGACGGCTTGTAGAGCCTGCAAAGCCTGCTCATGTAGATGCCCATTAGAGGCGAGAATGCCTCGGTTGTTGAGCAGCGTCCGCCCAGCAGTGAAATCAAGTGGTCTCCCGAACAAATCGCTGACTCTCCCACCTGCTTCTTCAACAATCAGGGAACCGGCCGCCTGATCCCAGATCTTTTCCCGGTAGTTGGGCTGTTTCGGGGAGAGCAATCGCAAATACAATTCACCTTTACCCACTGCCAGAAGCAAATATTTTGCCTGGCTATCCATTCTTACCGGCTCAGCCTGCACGCCCAGCTGCGCCGCGATTAAATCAACCTGGCTCACATTTGTATGTCCGGTCTCAAACGAACGCAGTAGCCTGGCTTGAACTGGATCCAATAAGGTTGAGACCCGGGAGCGGTGGTAATCCTCTTCCTGCCCATCAATTGGACCTATCCAGGCACCTTCTCCTCGCACAGCTATCATCATTGATCCGGCATCAGCAGTATCTGGTAAGGACTCATTTTTCAAATTAGGACAGCCCAGCGCGCCAACTTGCACTTGTCCATCAACGATCAAAGCCAAAGCAACCGCGTACTGATCCCCACGCAAAAAACCCTTAGTACCATCGATTGGGTCGAGGGTCCAAAAACGAGCCGATGGTTCCCCTGCGCCGCGATCGATCCACGAACATACCAGCTCGGAAGTGGCTTGCGGGACCAATCTTGAGATGTATTGAGTAACCAGCTCCAGGGATTGCTGGCCTGAGGGTTGCCGCAGGACGGATGAATCCTCCTCACCTACTAACCGATCGTCCGGAAAAGATTCGCTGATCAATCGTCCTATCAAAGCTTGAGAGGCGAAATCCGCTACGGTGACTGGCGAGCGATCATCCTTGGTCAAGGAAGATGAGATCGTGTCAACCTGTACCTGTTTAACCAGCTGGGAAGCCTGGCTGACGGCATGTATTGCAAATCGTGTATCGGGTCGATCGAAATTCAGCATTTTCCAGTTATCCTCATCGTGATATTGTTTCTACTCACCAGGTTTTTTATGTGGGATCGAGTTCCACGAACGACAATGGCGATCCTTCACCTGCCAACACGCCGCTCAAGTCATAAGTCATGGCTCCAGTGATCCTTACCGGGACCATTTCACCTATTGGGATTTCTCCTTCCACGATCGTCAAGCCATCAATTTCGGGAGCATCCCGGTATGTTCGTCCCATTGAAAGACCATCACCTTGACCTTCAATGAGCACCTCCAATTCCTTTCCAACCAAGGCCTGATTTTTTTGCAGAGATATTCCTTGCTGCAACACCATGACCTCTTCCCAACGTTCTTGTTTCACCTCCGCTGGAATTGGGTCTCCTAAGGCTTCACTGTATGTACCCGGTTCAAACGAAAACTGGAATGCCCCAACCCGGTCGAATCGTATTTCTTCAATAAAATCCAGCAGGTTTTGAAATTCCTGTTCCGTCTCTCCGGGATATCCGACGATAAAGGTTGTCCGTATTGCCAGGTTCTCAATTGACTGCCTCATTTTTGCCAATGTCCGGTGTACCCAGTCGATGTTTGCTGGTCTGCGCATACGGCGTAGGACACCAGGATCCGCGTGCTGGAGAGGGATATCCAGGTAAGGCACGATTTTTGAATGCGCTGCCATGACATCGATCATCCGATCAGTAACATATCCAGGGTATGCATACATCACCCGGATCCAGCTTACGCCTTCTGGAGCTGAATCGTTTCCAGCCTGATCCATATTGAGCCTTTCAACTAATTTCTCAAGCAGGTCTGCCAGTCCATCCTTTACACCCAGATCGTGCCCGTAGTCTGTTGTATCCTGGGCGATTAATATTATCTCTTTGACCCCTATATCTTGTAACATACTGGCTTCATCCAGGATCGAGTCGATCGGGCGACTAACCGCGGTACCCTTTATCAAAGGGATCGCACAAAACGCACACGGACGACGGCAGCCGTCAGCGATCTTGATATATGCGCTCGCTCCTTGTATTGCCACTCTCCGCACTGATCCTTCATCGACCACTGTTTTCGGCTCGTTCGGAAGGTGGTAGATCGGTTGCGGATGTTGACCCTGTCTCAGTTGCTGAACGACATCGACGATATCCATCCACCGCCTGGTACCAATGATCCCATCAATACCCGGCACCTGTCGGGCGACTTCAACACCATAGCGCTGAGTCAGACATCCCGCGGCGATCAGCACCTGGTCATGTGTTTTTTGAGCAGCAAGTTCACTTAAGACCTGCAAGGATTCCTCCTTGGCTGGACCGATGAATCCACAAGTGTTGACAATTAATACACCAGCCTTCTCAGGATCAACTGAAATTGAGTACCCGGCCTTTCCTAACAACTGCGCCATTGATTCCGAGTCAACTGTGTTTTTTGAACAACCCAATGAAATTAGGTGATACGAATTATTTTTCATAAATCATTTACCGCTAAATATCCTTGTCTCGCTGACATTAAAATACTGATTACCACTAAGTGTACAGCTAGTTTTCTGTTTCGGGTGTCGGGCTCGGTTCTGGTGTGATCGTAGGGGTTGAAGTTATCGTTGGCGTAGGCAACAGCAACCCGTCTGTTGTGAAAACCCGGTTAACAACTTCACCGTACACACCTAGAACACCAAGATCGGTCTCGTTGAAAAAAACTTGTAATGCAGCCCCGTTTCCGGTGAGCAGTTCAATTTGATTCTCGCCAGCGAAAGTGTATGCTGAACCGGGGATAACCCGCCCTTCAAATTCAACGTCTCCATCAACACTTACTCGCATCCAGGCTCGTTGGAGCACTGAAGTGTAAAGTTGAATTGGCGCATCGCTCACCGTTGGGATTGGTGTCTCTGGCGTGCTCTCTTCTGCAGGCGCCTGCGTGGGGTTATCCACTATCCCAGATGGGATCTCCGTCCCCAAAACTTCTGGGGTTGGAGTTTCGCTTTGAATTGGCACTGCTGAAAGCGCAGAATCTGGAGTCTCAAAAAGCGCATCAGCTATTGCGGGTACCGTCTCATCTGGCACTTGAGATGATCGAAATGAATTTGTCCGGATTAATCCCCAGGTTACAAAACCAACCAGAATGATGATCAGGATGGCTCCCAATATCAGATCGCTGGGAAAATACTGCAGCAACCGTCTTTTACTGCGCGGTCGATTAGATCCAGCATTGGCTTTACGGGCACGGGCAGAGCGTTTCTCGGCTAATTGAGCTTGTAATCCATCTGCAAATTTCAGCAGCACAGGCTCAGGATCCATTCCCAAAAAGGTGGCATAATTTTGCAGCATACCACGACCCTGAACTGGGGATGGTAAACCCTCCAGGTCTCCCGACTCTAACGATTCAAGATAATGCTGGCGAACATGGATGTTCCGTTCGACTTCCCCCAAAGAGAATCCCAGCATCTCTCTTTGTCCTTGTAACTCTTCACCCAGCTCCTTGAAAATGAGCACTGAATTCTCAGGGTGATCTCTTTCTTCTTCGACAGGAATCTGATCGGACTCGACTTGTACAACCGTTGGTTGAACCGCTTCGCCATCGAGAGAATTTAATAATGAAACCGGATCCACACCCAAATAACCCGCATAGGCGCGCAAGAACCCACGACCTTGTGCTTTCGAGGGAAGCTGGGCAAAATCCCCCTGCTCCAATGCTTCGAGATAATGGAGGCGTATATGGGTTTCTTCAGCTGCCTGCTCCAAGGATAAATTTTGCTCTTGGCGTGCCTGGCGTAGCTGCTGTCCAACGATCTTAGACATCAATCGGTCTGTCCAGGTTGATCTTTAAATTATTAATTACCTTATCATATAAAACACCAGCCTGGCAGCACCCAGGCTAAGACCAGGCCGGTGATTAAGTACAAATCGCCTCATAGAGATCAGAACTGGGCGTTCTGCTGGGGCTATTCTACTTCAGTTTCTTCTTTAGTTTCTTCTTCAGCTTCTTCTTCAGCTTCTTCTTCAGCTTCTTCTTTAGCTTCTTCTTCAGCTTCTTCTTCAGCTTCTTCTTTAGCTTCTTCTTCAGCTTCTTGCTCAGCTTCCTGAGTTAATTCTTCGTCTGCAGTTTCTGGCTGTTCCTCTTCGGGGACCTCTTGATCTTCTACCTCAGCTTCTGCATCCAAGTCCGGTTCAATTTCGAAAATCGGTTGCTCTTCACCTTCACCATAGATGATCACCTTAACTTCTGGCACTAAGTCCACAGTTAATCGAACTTGAACTTGGTGTTCACCAACCGCGCGCAATGGTTGAGAGTCTATATGTCGCTTATTGATCTCGACACCGGTCTTCTCGCTTAGCGAATCAGCGATCATTTGAGTGGTAACCGAACCATACAATTTGCCTGTTTCACTCGCTTTAGCGGAAAAGGTAAGTACAACACCGGTTAGTTGTTCGGCAACCACGCTCATCTCCTCGTTCAACGCATCTCGTTGAACGGTTGCCTGAACTTTGATCCGCTCAGACTGTTTTAGCGCACCTGGGGTTGCTAGAACAGCCAGGCCTTGTGGAAGAAGATAGTTGCGACCATATCCATCTGCGACTCGCTTCACTTCTCCCGCCCTACCAAGCTTATAAACGTCCTTAATCAGCATTACTTTCATTTTTTCTCAAGCCCTTTCCTTTGAATATTTGCTTTCTAACCCTATCGCAAATCACAGAAAGCATGCCCGGGCGAAGGGTACTACGCTCCGGGCGCATGGATTGTACCAGAATGGTGAAGGTGCGTCAACACTACCCTGTCTGCTGCTGATATCTGCACCAATCGAGTATAATGCGCTCATGTCCATAAAAGCAAGGACTATCCGCACAGATGCTATCGTCCTTCGCCATCGAGATTGGGGCGAAGCGGATAGATTATTATGGCTCTATACTCGTAAAGAAGGTAAGGTACAGGCTATCGCCAAGGGTATCCGTAAGATTCGCTCCCGCAAAGCGGGTCACCTTGAACCGTTTACCAGTGCGAACCTGCTCTTAGCCCGCGGTAGAGACTTCTTTATCATCACCCAGGCAGAGACAATTGACCCCTACTTGACCGTTCGTGAGGATCTGATCCGTGTTGGATATGCTTCCTACATCATCGAATTACTGGATAGATTCACGCATGATGAGCAGGATAACCTCCAACTTTATCAGCTATTAAAAGAAACCCTGACTCGTTTGAACAAAGAAACGGAGCCATCTTTAGCTGTTCGCTACTATGAAATTCGCTTGCTCGACTTGCTCGGTTATCGACCTCATTTGTTCCAATGTGCGAACTGTGAATCTGAGATCAAACCGCAAGATCAATATTTTTCGATTTCGCTTGGTGGCGTCCTTTGTCCAAATTGTGGGCCAGCGATACCAGGGGCTAAAAAGATCACAATGAACACGCTTAAATATCTGCGCCATTTTCAGCGCAATTCATATCAAGCGATCTCCAATGTGCGCTTATCACCAGAATTGAATCGCACACTTGAATCGCTCATGCAGGAATACTTCAAGTATTACTTGGAACGCAACTTGAATTCCCCCTCTTTTTTACAACATATCAAAGATCACCAATAATCTAAAGAGTGTCTTACGATGCCTCAGTGATAAATTCTTGCTCCAAAGAATTTTTCTTGCTCTAAAGGATTTTTTTGCTCTGAGGGGATTTACAATCCCCGTTTGAACCGCAGGATTACAAATCCTGCTCGAGCAAGAGTTGATATTTAAATTTAAGGACCTTTCACTCGTGCAGCAAGTTCTGCACGGCATGATTAAAATCCCCTACCGAAAAAGGTTTCTGCAGCCAGCTGACCTCGCCTCCCTGGAGAAGGGCCTGATCTGATTCGTTTACCGGATGACCGGTGATGAAGAGCATCTTCACCTCAGGGAACTCCTCGCGCAGGACTTGATATAAATCCACACCACTCAACATTGGCATTACCATATCACTGACGACCAACGAAATAATATCAGACCTTTCCTGGTAAATTTGTAGTGCCTCTTGCCCATTTGAAGCAGTGAGCACTTTGTATTCTGTTTCTTCCAGCAATGATCTCATCGCCTCAAGGGTGGTCTGATCATCTTCCACCAGGAGCAGAGTTTCACCTGAGCCTATGGCTTCTGCAAATGATTCTGGACCGCTGGGTAACTCGACCGCTGGTCGCTGTGCCGGTAAATAAATATGAAATGTCGTCCCTTGCCCCATATCACTGTGGGCATCAATGTAGCCATCATGTTGCTTGATAATTCCATATGCCTGAGCCAATCCCAATCCTGTCCCTTCGCCCACCGGTTTGGTTGTAAAGAATGGCTCAAATATATGCGGTAGCACCTCCGGGGGTATTCCCGGCCCGCTGTCTCGCACAGTTACCCGATTCCAGAATCCACTTGGAATATCAGGACAGGGAGGCTCTGTACCATCTCTCACTTGCACCTGGTCGAGCTCAAAGTGCAAGCTGCCGCCATTTGGGGAGGCATCACGTGCATTCAATGCCAGGTTCATGAACACCTGTTGCAGGCGATTCGGATCGGCGTTAACCAAATAATCCCCTGCTCGGTAAACGAACTCGAGCGACATCGTCTCGGGTAAAACTCTCCGTAGCAGTTTTTCAAATTCTTTGAATAATGGTAATAATTCCAATACGCTCTTTTCAATCACCGAACGTCGACTGAAATCCAGGATCTGCTTGATCAGGCTCGCAGCCCGTTGAACTTGCTGTTCAATGATCTCTAATCTATCCTTGCTTTCAGGCAACAGATTTGGATCTCTTCGCAATAGGTCTGTATATACCACGATAGTCGCCAGGATATTGTTAAAGTCATGGGCTATTCCAGCTGCCAGCTGCCCGACTGTAGCTAAACGCTCTTGCATTTGGACCCGATTTTGAGTTTCGCGCTCTTGTGTGATTTCACGCAGTACCACCACCCAACCTCCTTGCTTATTCCCCAATTCTAGTGGTTGAGCACCGATTTCAAACACCTGTTGCGGGGGTCCTACCAACTCTAGCTCGTCCCATAGGTTTTGAAGATCAGGATTTAAAAACTCGACAATTGGCTCTTCCCCCAAATGAGTCAGAACGTCACCAGCATCGAAAATAGCCACATTAATAAGTTGACTCTGGGCAACCGGGTTGGCGAGTACAACACGCATATCTTCATCAAGCAAGATCACACCCTCTGGGACGGTATCAATGATATGCTGCACTTGCTGCGCATTTTCCTGGATTCTTTCTAACAAGGCAATGCGCTCAATCGCTCCACCCAGCTGTTTACCAACTCCTTCAACAAGCGCGATCTCCTCTGCGCGCCACTCGCGGGGCTGTTTTGAAACGATACATAATCCGCCAATTTGCTTACCTGCAGAACGGATCGGCACGATTATCCCAGCACGTAGATTCCATTTTTGCATCTCTGCACGATAGTCGAAATAAGGATCCCCTTCGACTAAAGCATCCCAATCCGGAATCGCCACCGCAGCCGAAACACCTCCTTTATTTTCCAGATTCACCTCTGCAAACATATTTCCAAGTTGAGGGGGAATATCGCGTAAAACGCGCTCTGCAGGAACCCAGATCCCTCCCATGTCGGATCCAATGGCATGGAGAGTATGATCTAGGGCAATACGCAATAGGTGTTCTAATTCCGAGGCAGCCGCCACCTCGGAAATGATCGCGTTGAGCGCTTCTAATTGGGCCGTCCTGCGCTGAGTTTCATCAAAGAGACGGGCATTGGCCAGTGCGATCGCGGCCTGGCGTGCAAATGCGAGCATCACTTCCTGCTCTGCATCTGAGCCAACATGCGCTTCATTATAGTAACACCCGATGGCTGCAAGGACATCATCTTTGTAAACCAATGGCCATAAACCTACTGCCTGGAAATCCTCCTTCTTGCCGAGCGCTTTCAAAAACGATTTTTCTGGTAGCAGGTTGATATCTGAGATTAAAATCGTCTCCGAACTCGAAATCAGGATCCCCCCCGGCAGCTCATTAAATCTTTCGGTAAACTCCTGGATGTAATTTCTTGACAAGCCCTGAAACCACGGTGCGATCACCTTCCCATCTTCTTGTCGCATAAATAGCGCCGCTCGATCTGCCTGCGCCAATACCATTGCCCCACCACCAATGCCATCGATTACCTCGTCTGGTGTGAGCGGGCGGTTGAGCCCCTCGCTGATGGTTGCCAGTTGTGCCATCCGCTCTGCCTGGTCTCGCGTGGCTGCGAACAAACCTAACCGTTCTAAAACCTGCCCTACCTGGTTGGTGACTTTCTCCACCAGGGAAACTTCTGCCGTGCTGAAATGTCGCTGGCTCGCTGTGCTGATCTCAAGAGTCCCAACCACTTCTCCACCAAAAAGGATCGGGACGAGTAGCATTGAGGCGATTCCACGCTGATTGATTCTTTCGATCATGGCTGCCAGCAACGGATCGCGGTCAGCATCCTCTATCACCAAAGGATTGCCGTTCTCCAGGATCGATGTCAGTACTGGATTGCCGATCACCTGTATCTGCATGCCAAGCGTTGCCGATCGACCAGGATCATGATATTCAGCGATCACTTGTGCCATCGTCAGCTGCGAATTCAGCAGTGCGAAGCTCACCTCAGATGCCTTCAGAAACTGAGCCAACTCTGTACACACCATGTTCAATGCCACTGTCAGGTCATTTTCTGTCGCCGTTATCGCAATGATTTGGCTCAGGAATGTCAATTCCGCCAACCGGTGTTGGGTTTCTTCGAATAAGCGGGCGTTTTCAATAGCAATGGCAGCCTGATTTGCCAGGGTGTTCAATGTGTTCAGATCGTCTACGGTGTAAGCCTGAGAACGATAACTCTGGCAGGATAACATACCGAAGACGATATCTCCCAAATGCAGAGGCACCGCAAGGATGGAGCTGGGCGACTCTGTATCTTCTGCTCTTTCGGGATCGATGTGGGATAACTCTCCCCGCTCGTGGATCAGCAGCGATTTGCCAGTCGATGTAACATATTTACTCAGGCCGGGCTGGGTGGCAACCGGAACCGGGTTACCTTCACCGCTCTGATCCGTTGAATAAACTTGCACCAAATCCTCTTGGTCTGCTCCCATTAGAACGATCAGAAAAACATCGATCGTCATCAACTGGGCAGCTGCGTGATGGATGGCAGCATAGACTTGTTCTGGGATTAAACTGGCTCCGACCTCCTGGCTGCTGTTAGATAAGATCGCCAGCTGCCCAACACGACGATGCACAGATGATTCTGCCCGCAAACGGTCGATGGCTGTCGCCATCTGTCCCGCGATCGTGGACAGCAGGCGTTCATCTGCAGCGCTAAATCCGTTCACCTGGTCCCTCTCCGCATTGATCACGCCGATCAATCGATCGCCGATCTTCAACGGCACGCACAATTCTGATCTGGTGGAGCTATCGACCTCGATATAATTTGGCTCAAAACGCACATCGGGAACTCTTCTAGGTTTGCCATCTAAAGCCACCCGCCCACAGATGCCTTCTCCTACTTTTATCCAATCTGGACCATCTAATTCCTCGAGCTCCCGGTAGGAGGCATGAGTCAGCAGATTCTCTCCTGAATCGTCGATCATCAGCAAACCAAAGTTGTTGGGATATAGGCTCTCCCCGATGATCTGAGTTGCCCTCCCGATCAATTCATCCTCATCGGTCGCTTCCACACCCGCCGTTGCAATGGCATGCAGTAAGGTTAATTCCTCCAACCTGCGCTGGAGGGAATCATCATCAGCAGATATCTTCAGGTCTGTTTTGATCCCGGAGCTGTGGGGTTTCAGCCTTCGCCAGGCGTACCATGCCGCGCCAGCGATCAACATCCCGAACAGGACGCCAACGACCAGGTACAGATATGGGTTCAAATCCATCTTCTTCTACTTAAGAC
>Ga0209742_10000111_pt1 | contig 45265 bp, 38 predicted proteins | sample DeeMarSeWOR38_10_FD_187462 | JGI IMG/M metagenome (GOLD analysis project Ga0209742, IMG submission 187462) | Marine sediment microbial communities from White Oak River estuary, North Carolina - WOR-3-8_10 (SPAdes) (version 2) | ecosystem: Environmental > Aquatic > Marine > Intertidal zone >...
TCTTTTTTACCTCTTGCTCGGATTTTTATTTTTTATTTGTTTTGGTGAAGAAATAAGTTGGGGACAACGTATATTTAATATTGATACCCCAGAATTAATAGCAAAAATAAATGTTCAAAAAGAAATAAATGTACACAATTTATTTTTCTTACAAAGATCTGGAAAAGAAGGTGCAGAAGTCTGGTATACTACTAGTAGACTTATGGCAATATTCTGGTTTTTATACTGTATCTTAATTCCAATATTGCAAAATAATTTCAAAAAATTATCAAATTTTTTTGCTACACTAAACTTGCCAATTGTTCCTATATGGATTGGTAGTTTATTTGCTTTAAATTATATCTTTTCAAAATTATTAGAAAAAATTCCTGATCATTTATATATCCTCGAGATCGCTGAAATTAAGGAAGCCAATGTAGGGTTATTGTTTTTTATTGTTGCGCTATCTTTTTGTTTTGATTTTGCAAAGAAATCTCAATCATAAATGAATATAATATCCCACATAAATAATTTGCGATTTCTGCTGATATGTCTATAAATAAAAACACATGAATGATTCATGCTCTGTCTATGTGTCCAGTGAATATGTTGACTAATACAACCACCATTTTGTTTGTTTACAGCCCAAGTCCTGATTGATCACTTATATTGTCAATTCCATCTAACCAGCATCTAACGAACAAGAAAAGGGCTCCAGCGCAAAACGCTGAAACCCCTTGAAATTACTGGCGCGCCTGGCAGGATTCGAACCTGCGACCTACGGATTCGTAGTCCGGCACTCTATCCAACTGAGCTACAGGCGCTTTTTTTATAGCCTGCTCTTATACCCTAAAATTATCCAATCCACAAGAATGTTTTCTGCCTTAAATCAGGATGACAATAAGGCCAAGAATCACTTGTCTGCACCATTTTCAGCCTTTGTGAAATCAATCTGGTGGTCGGCCGGCGTCATTTCCGGGGCCGGCTCGATCCTGATCTGCACTCCATAATTTTGCTCCATTTCCAGTAGTTCTTCACGCTTATTATTCAACAGGTACTGGGCAACTTTTACCGGCAGTCTGCACTTGACCCCGACAACATCTTTATGGGCCACTCCGGTCTGGATGCGGCGCAGGTAGGAAAGCGACTGGGTCTCAACTGATCTGGTAACCCCTCGTCCCTGGCAGTATTCACAAACGTGGTAGCTTCCCATCTGGATGGGCCGTCCCAGCTTCTGGCGGGAAATCTGCATAAGGCCAAACTTGGATATCCGGCTTATATCCACCTTGGCCCGGTCCCGTTTCATGCTTGCCTTGACCTGTTTTTCAACCTCCCGTATATGCCGTGCATTCCGCATATCAATGAAGTCCACGACAATAAGACCTCCCAGGTCTCGCAAGCGCAATTGCCGGGCAAGTTCTGCCGCTGCTTCCATGTTGGCCAGAAAAATGGTCTCATTAAAATTCTTATCCTTGGCCGTGCGACCCGAATTCACATCAATCGCCACCAGCGCCTCAGTCGGATTGATGACGATGGAGCCGCCTGAGGGCAGTTTGACTACAGGTTGGTATATCTGCTCAATCTGATCCTCTACGGCATACTGGTTAAAAATCGGGCGCGAGCCCTGGTGCAGCCTTACTGTTGTCTTACGCTGCTTGGTTGGCAGGAGTTTGAGAAAATCCGTGACCTGCTTCTGTGACTCCTGGGTATCCACCAGAATTTCCTGGATATCAGGAGTGTAATAATCGCGCAGGACCTTGGCAATAATGTTCTGGTCCTTATAGATCAATGCCGGTGATTGTACTGCCTGACCACGCTTTTTTGTCTCGTTCCACAACCTGAGAAGGTATCCCAGGTCTTTGTTAAGAGCAGTCTTGGTGATATCCTTGCTGGCTGTCCTGATAATATAGCCAATCCCTTCAGGGATGTTCAAAGAGTTCATCATGGTGCGCAGTTTGGCCCTTTCCTCCTCGTCCTCTAATTTTCTGGAAATGCCATGACTGTCACTGCCTGGCATCACTACCAAAAAACGTCCCGGCAGGGAAAGATAGGTTGTAACGCTGGCACCCTTGGTGCCTGCAGCCTCTTTGACGACCTGAACGAGCATTTCCTGACCCTTCCTGATGACCTCCTGGATATTGAGATCCTTCCAATGCTTCTGCGCCGCCTTGTCAGAGGCATAATATTCCGGGTGGATTTCATTGAATGGCAGGAAACCGTTCTTTCCTGTGCCGATATCCACAAAGGCTGCCTGCAGGTTAGGCTCAATGGCAGTTACGCGCCCCTTGTAAATATTACCCTTGGTCTGCTCATGCACAACGGTGGTTACATGAAAGGACTCTACCCGGCCGTCTTCAATAAGGGCAATTCTGCACTCTTCTGGTTCCTCGGCATTGATGAGCAGTTTTATAACAGGTTCCTTCTCTACCTTTTTCGTTTCTTTTGCACCCTTTCCAGCCAGGCTTTTTTTCTGTGGCTTTTTGGGTTTCTGCACTGTTTCTTTCAGGGCAGAAACGCCGGTTTCCTTGGTCTTTGCCTTACTATTTTTTCTCCTGGGACGCCCCTGCTTGCGCTGAGTTTTTTTGGGGCCAACTGTAGGATTTTCTCCCCTGTCGTCAACAATCATTTCTTTTTGCTCAGTGTTGCCTGAAGATTCTATCGGCTTGCCATTATTTGTTTCCGTGTCTGTCATAACCTTCCTTTTAAGCTGGCCCAATTTCCCCAGCAGATTGTCAACAAGTTTGCTCATTTTCTCTTTTCTGTTCTGCTGGAATTCTATAATATTTCTTGCCGCCATGTATTTTTACTGTCAGGCTGCCGCGTCTTTCCATGCTCTTCAGGATCTCAGAGGAACGCTCCATATCCAGGTTCATCGAAGCTGCAATATCAGCCGCTGTGCAGGGCCGCCGCAAAAGCATTTCAATTATTTCGTCTTCAGCCTTATTGGACGAAACCGACTCTGGTGAGCCTTCTCTTCCTTTGCCTGAATCACTCTGTTCATTATCCTTGCTTCCTGCCAGTATATCTACCGGGCCGCCATACCCTTTTTCAATCTCCCTTTTTACCTCTTCCATCCTCGAGCGCGTCAAGGGCTTGGCAAACGATTCATAGGGTGGCCGGGCAACTGTATTCAACTGTACCCTGGTAGGCCTGATCCTGCCTATGGCATTTTTCAATGCTGCAATATCCTGGGGAGAATCATTGATGTTTTCAACGAGCAGAATCTCAAGCCAGACCTCGCCGGCAAATTCCCGGCTGAACTCAGCAATGCCCGCGATGATTGTCTCCAGGTCGGCACTGCATTTTGCCGGCCGGTTCACCCTCCGGAAACTTTCCGGCCTGGCTGCATCAAGGGACGGGATAACAATGTCAGCAGCCTGCAGGTCCTGCCGCACCTCCTTAAGATACAGCTGGGAACCATTTGTCAGGATGGCAACGGGCTTATCTGTCTTCTCCTTGATGTGCCGAATAATAGTTCCTATGCCGGTGTGCAGTGTCGGCTCTCCGGATGCAGTAATGGTAAAAACATCTAAGTCACGGACCCGTGCCTCGTCTTTCAGCAACCCGTCAAGTTCCGCAAGTATTGTCTCGGTAGGGACATGTTCGTTGCGCTCACAGGAGAGTTGCGGGGCTTTATTGATTTCGCAATAGATGCAATTGAAATTGCAGGTTTTGGGCGGCAGCAGGTCAATCCCCTGGGAAAGGCCAAGACGTCTAGAATTGACCGGGCCAAATAGATGTTTCATATATTAGATGCAGTCCCCTGTCTTGTTTCAGTGCGCTGAACCAGTTTGCTGTTCATAAAACTTGGCGAATGATTCGACAAATTCGTAAATTAATTCATACCATTGTGATAATCAAGGCTATTTTGGCAGCATCATATAAGCACAAGCATGTACAGGTAGAAGCAACGCCCTTCCATTTGCGCATTTTTCTTGACACCCGGGAGCGCTCTGCGTAGATTCCTGCACTGGCACTAAGCCGCTCTTAGCAGGACAAGAACAGCGACTATTTATTTGGCCCACGACTAAACTAATGCTAATGTTATTTCAAACAGCCGATCAGCGCGGAAATGTACAACCTATTGAGGCATTTTGATAGTTTTAAAAAAACAGCTAACTAAAATAACCAAAAATACAGGAACAGAATAATGCGAAGTGATCTTATTAAGAAGGGAATCGAAAGAGCCCCCCATCGCTCCCTGATGAAAGCGATGGGATACACCAATGAAGAGATAAGCAGACCGCTGATCGGCATCGCCCACGCCCATAATGAGATCATCCCAGGCCATATCCACCTGGACAAGATACTGGAAGCTGTCAAGGCGGGTGTCAGAATGGCTGGCGGCACTCCCATAGCCTTCGGCACCATAGGGGTATGTGATGGTATTGCCATGAACCACACCGGCATGAAATACTCTCTGGCCAGCCGTGAGATCATTGCAGACTCGGTGGAGATCATGGCCCAGGCGCATCCTTTTGACGGCCTGGTGTTAATACCTAACTGCGATAAGGTGACCCCGGGTATGCTTATGGCCATGCTACGCGTTAATATCCCAGCAGTCATGGTAAGCGGCGGGCCCATGCTTACTGGACGCTTCCAGGGCAAGGATGTGCACCTGGTCAGTGTTTTTGAGGGTGTCGGCCGCGTCAAGGCAAACACCATGACCGAGGAGGAGCTTTGTGAGCTTGAGGACTCTGCCTGTCCCGGCTGTGGCTCCTGCGCCGGCATGTTCACCGCCAATTCCATGAACTGTCTTACAGAGGCCATCGGCCTTGGATTGCCGGGTAACGGTACCATCCCGGCTGTTGCCGCTGCCAGGATCCGTCTAGCCAAGCAGGCAGGAATGGCGGTTTTAAATCTGCTGGATAAAAACATCAGGCCGCGGGATATCGCAACTGTCGAGGCCTTTGAAAACGCCATGGCGGTCGACATGGCCCTGGGCTGCTCCACCAATACAGTTTTACATGTCCCCGCCATTGCCAAGGAAGCAGGGGTAAACTTGACCCTTGATCTTTTCAACACGATAAGCGAAAAGGCACCGCATCTCTGTTCCCTCATCCCGGGCGGCCCTCACAGCCTGCAGCAGCTTGATGAAGCAGGCGGCGTGCCGGCTGTCATATCCGAATTGGCAAAGAACAACATCATCAACACGGGGGTCATGACTGTTACCGGGAAAACGCTGGGTGCGAATCTCGCCAGGGTCAAGGTGCGCAACCCTGAGATTATCCGCTCCCTTGACAACCCGTATCATGCCAAAGGCGGCATTGCCGTGCTCTACGGCAATTTGGCGCCAGACGGGGCCGTTGTTAAACAGTCTGCCGTTGCCGATGAAATGCTGACCCACGAAGGAGGCGCACGGGTTTTCAACTCAGAAGCCGAGGCGCAGTCTGCCATCCTGGACAAGAAGATAAATCCCGGGGATGTGGTAGTCATCCGCTATTGTGGCCCCAAAGGAGGTCCCGGCATGCCCGAGATGCTCTCGCCAACATCGGCCATTATCGGTATGGGCCTTGGGAAAAGTGTAGCCCTGCTCACCGACGGCCGATTTTCAGGAGGCACTCAAGGTGCCTGCCTTGGCCATATTTCCCCTGAGGCTGCTGAAGGTGGCCCCATCGGTCTGGTCAAAGAAGGAGATATCATCTTCATTGACATCCCTGCAAAAAAAATCGAGCTCAGGGTTGATGATGCGGAACTGGAACGCCGCCGCAAGGAATGGCAGCCGCCCAAGCCCAATATAACTTCAGGCTATGTTGCCCGCTATGCCAAGCTTGTTACCTCCGGCAGCACCGGAGCGGTTCTAAAGGACTAACCTGCTGCCGGGAAGTTACTATTTGCTGCATGACACAGGGAGCACTGGGTTTGAAACCCGTTTTACACTGCAAACGAATCATACATGTCTGCCTGGCCCTTGTGTTCATTCTGGGCTGTCGGCCCTTCGCCCATGGAGCTGAAGAAGATACTCTTCCCTGGAGAATTTTGGCCGATCAGATCACGCACCAGCAGGAACCCGAAAAAATCATTGCAGAAGGCAGCGTTATCCTGCAGCAATACAAGGAGGATACACCTACCGGGCTTGAGATAAAAGCAGACAGTATCCAGTATAATGTTGGTGAAAATTCTGTCGATGTTGCGGGCAATCTGCTCCTTCGAGACAAAAACGACGAGCTGCGTGCTTCAGAAGCCTGGTTCGATCTGAATAACCAGACAGGTTTTTTCAAACAGGCATCTATATTCTGGCAGGACACCAATCTATCTGCCAGTGCTGACCTGATCGAGAAGACAGGCATAAAATCCTACCATTTTGCCAACGGCAAGCTCACCGCCTGCCCTCCTCTCAAGGATAAACCCCCGGACTGGTCTATCTGGGGACGTGATGTGAAAATCACCTTGAACGATTACGCCAAACTGCAGCATGCTACTTTCAGAGTCAGGAATGTGCCGGTTTTCTACCTGCCATATTTTCGCCTGGGCCTCCGGAATGAAAAGAGAAGCGGGCTGCTCTTTCCAGAATATTCGTCCTCGGACCGCAACGGCATCGGTATAATCGCCCCGGTTCTCATTAATCTTTCCCCGAGTTACGACTTGACGCTCTATCCAGGGTATTACTCTGATCGAGGCCCACTGCTTGCAGGGGAATTCCGTTACATTACCGACTTCAATTCCAGGGGCACCATAATGTTCAACTACCTTGATGACGATCTGCTGGATACCCCTGAAAATGATTTCAAGGGCGATGGAATCCTGCGTACAAATACAGAACGTTACTGGATCAGGGGTAAGGCGGATCATGATTTTGGCAACAGACTGGTTGCCAAGCTGGATATTGACGTGGTTTCCGACCGGGATTACCTGCAGGAATTCAGAAAGGGCATTATCGGCTTTGACCGCAGCAACAGCGATTTTCTCGCCCTTTACAACAGGGGATTCCAGGCTGAAACCGTTGATCGGCGCGAAAATACCTTGCAGCTCTCCAAAGTCTGGAAAACAACGGACCTGCAGTCCGAAATAAACATTATTGATGATCTCAGAGATGACCCGGATGAGATCACGCCGCCATGGGCTGTTCCCAGGATTGCCTATTCCGGTCTTCTCCCTTTTCTGCAGACCCCTTTAGACCTGACCTGGGGCTCCGAGTATGTTTATTATTGGCGGGATGAGGGAGTAGGCGCCCACCGGATGGATCTTTTCCCGCAGCTGAATGGGCCCCTCGCTTTTACCCCTTACCTAGAATCCTCCTTTCTTCTTGGGCTGCGCGAAACTCTGTATTTCATTGAACCACATGATACATTGTCAGAAGAAATCTGGAATGGCAGAGATTTTGAGCACAGGACATTTTACAATGTCCTGCTGACGGGCGCAACAACCCTAAGCCGCGACTATGACATCGCCATCCAAAAGTACAAAACATTCCGTCACGCCATAAGGCCGGAAATTTCATATTTACTCGTACAGGGAACTGGTCAGGATGACCTGCCCATACTGGACAACGAGGACCGGCTTTTAGAAAAAAACTGGCTGCAATATGCTTTAAATAATTATTTCCGGGCTATCCGTCTGGATGAAATTGCCCTTTTCCGCAGCAATTTCAGCTCACTCAAAATAAACCAGGTTTATGATATTGATGCCGAAGACCATCCATTTTCAGATATTTACTTTGAATTTATCGTAAGGGGATTTCAGGATCTGTTCTTCAGCTATGCGACCACCCTCAGCGTATACGGTGAGGGTGTTACAACTTATGGCCTGGAAACGACATATAAAAACAGGCGAGGTGACAGCGTAAATCTAGATTACCGTTATAAACTGCACCCGGATATAGAGTTTCCATACTTTTATACAGATGCTTCAAGTGAATCATTACATGAACTAAGAGGAAGTTTTGCAAGCAGGCTTTCGCAGCTTTTTTCCATTAAATTTGACACCACCTATTCCCTCTCATCTCACAGCACGGTTGATTCAACCTTCAGCCTGGCTTATCACAATCCCTGCTGGACGCTTGAGTTTGCTGCCAGCAGAAATGTTGATGATACCAGCTTTTATCTCCTCTTTTCCCTGGCAGGCATAGGTACCCCGATTGATCTCAGCCTGCCGGAATTTTAGGATTAAGGAGCCGTCAGGTCCAAGAAATTGCAAAACTAAAGGAATAATTTTTCAGAAGGATGTTAGCAGTCAGAAGAAAAAAATTATTATTAATCTGCCAATTATCGGTTTGTTAATTACCTGAGAATAGTTACCAGTCTGTTGCCCAATGGCAACAAACAACGATTGATAACCACATGTGACTTTAGACACTTAGAAATGAAATATTTTGATGTTTTCAATGGTGATGCGGACGGCATCTGCGCTCTGCACCAACTGCGTTTGGCTGAGCCGCAGCCCGATGCCAGGCTCGTAACAGGGGTAAAGCGTGACATCCGCTTGCTGCAACAACTCTCCGGCATCCGCGCTGCTCATGTCACGGTGCTTGATATTTCACTGGACACTAACCGTGATGCACTCCTGTCCTTACTGCAAACGGGATGTAAAATCTTATACGTGGACCATCATTTTGCTGGCGAGATTCCCGATTCTGAAAATCTCACGTCACATATAGATCAAAGCCCGGACATCTGTACTTCCCTTATTGTTGATCATCTGCTTGGCGGGAAATACCGTACCTGGTCAGTTGTGGGGGCTTTTGGGGACAACCTGCACACGTCTGCCCAGCAGGCGGCAGATTCACTCCTGATGGATGAATTTTCTGTTGCCAGACTGAAAGAACTTGGTGAACTTTTTAACTACAATGGCTACGGCTTATCTGTTTCTGATCTGTTCTTTCATCCCAAAGATTTATTCAGGGCAATCTTGCCCTATGCTGACCCACTTGATTTCATTGAGCATTCAGATATTCTTTCGCGCTTACGCAAAGGCTACCAGGATGATATGGAATCCGCCTTGAAGCATGAGCCTGTTAGAACCACGGAGGCGGGCAGAATTTTCGAGTTTCCCCCTGAACCGTGGGCTCGACGGATTTCGGGAGTATTCAGTAACCTGAAAGCCCAGGAGATGCCAAACCTGGCCCATGGTCTTCTGACGCGCAACCCCGATGGGACTTACCGGATAAACATACGGGCTCCGCTTCATAATAAAAAGGGGGCGGATTCCCTCTGCCGTCACTTTGTAACCGGCGGCGGCAGGGCAGCAGCAGCAGGCATTAACGCTCTGCCCAAGGATCAGCTTGATCTTTTTTTCATGAAGTTTGATGAGGTTTTCACCCAGGTGTAATGCAAAAGACCTGGGGATGCCTTGATGTAAAAAGCTTAAATAAAAAAACTCGCTTTCATTTCATCTCTTTATTACAATTATCAACGATAATCAAAATCTACCCACTCCTGTTTGAGGTGATGCAATGAAACGACCGGAAATAAACTACTGGATTACCAACATGCTAGAATCCTATGAAAAGGTTTCTGACCTCAACTTTACTGTGGCCAAGCCGCTGCAGGTTGAAACCACCGGCCAGTTGGTCCCGATTAACATAACCCCGGAAATAAAGGAATTAACCCCTTTCCAGACCGAGGTGGCGGCTTTAAACCTTATCCAGGGTAATAAAAGACTGCTGGATGATCTTGCGGCTCACGGTTCCTGCGATCTTTCCCATGCGCTTGGCAACAGGGCCCGTTTCAGGGTCAATGTTTTCACACAACAGGGCCATCTCTCCATTGTTATGCGTAAAATGGAAAGCGCCATCCCGACGATTCAATCCTTTAAGCTGCCAGAGGTATTCAACAAGATGACCAATGAGATTAACGGCTTTATCCTGGTCACCGGTGCAACCGGTTCTGGTAAATCCACCACCCTGGCAGCCCTATGTGACAAAATCAACAGGGAGCGCATGGTCCACGTAGTCACCCTGGAAGATCCCATCGAATTTGTCCATCCGCACAAGAAATGCACCTTCAACCAGCGGGAGCTGGGCAACGACTTTGATAGCTTTGCCAACGGGTTGCGTGCCGCCTTGCGTCAGGCGCCCAAGGTCATCCTGGTGGGCGAAATGCGCGATCGTGAAACCATGGAGATCGGCCTCTCTGCAGCAGAAACGGGGCACCTGGTAATGAGTACGCTGCATACGGTTGATGCCGGTCAGACCATTAACCGGATCCTTGGCTTTTTCGACCAGGAGGAACAGCCACAGATCAGAAACCGCCTCACCGACACCATACGTTACATCATCAGTCAGCGTCTCATGCCCAAGGAGGGAGGCGACAGGGTTGCCGCCTTTGAGATCTTGGCCAACAACCTGCGGGTCCGTGACCTTATTCTCAATGGCGAAACCGAAGACCGCACCTTTTATGATGTTATTGAGGACGGGTCCGCCCTTGGCATGCAGACTTTTGACCAGCATATCCTGGAACTATACGAAAATGGCCTCATCAGTGAGGAGACTGCCAAAACTTATGCTTCGCGCAAGAGCTCTATAAACCGCGGACTTGACAAGATCAAGGCAGCCCGCGGAGAAGCCACCTCAGGCATTACAGGCCTGGCCATGAAGAAAAAAGACATACATTAAATATTACTTACATTACCAGCGATCCAGGAGACCGCCATGATTGATACCTGCCCGCACTGCCAAGAGCCGCTCAACCTTACAGAATCCCAAAAGGCAAAGATACAGACTGCCTTGGACAAACTGCCGCCAGGAAACCTGCTTAAGCTCGGCTGCCCTCTGTGCCAGAAACCATTTGAGCTGAGACCCGATGGCACCCTGCCAGGCAGGCACAGTCAACAAATTAACCCCGCAATGCCCAAAGGTGCCAGAAAAGTAACGATTGCGCCTCCACCGCCGCCTGATCTCGGCTGGTTGTCAAGCGGCAAGATGCAGGTAAAAGAGGTGATTGAGGACACACCCATGGCCCTTATCCTGATAGACAAGGGGCCCGGGATGGCTACAGTCAGTGAGGCCTATGAGGACGAGGGTTTTCTGCCGGTAATTGCTGAAACTACCGATGACGCCCTTGACCGTATGCAGTTTACCCAATTTGCAGCCGTGGTTCTTCATAGCCGCTTTGAAGGGGGTTCGCTCAGCAGCAGCAAACTGCATATATTCATGCGGAAAATGGCCATGATCAGGCGCCGCAATATCCACTACACCCTTATCGGACCTGAATTTCAAACCCTTTATGACCTGCAGGCTTTATCCCACAGCGCCAATCTTGTTGTCAACGACAACGAGCTCAAACATTTCAGGCTCATCCTGAAAAAATCCCTGCATGAAAGCCAGAAACTCTTCGGCCCCCTGGCTGAAGCATTAGTGCATCGAGGCCGAATCCCCAACTCCATCTGGCTCGACATCAAGGCCAAAGCCGAACAGAAGATGAAAAGTGCGGTCCTGAAAGACCTGCTGGAAGTGAAGTCTTAGTGTTTTACAAAAATTGAGTAATTTCCCACTTACATTCAGATAGTTATCTACTTTCTTTTCCTGTATTTCAAAATCGCCCTGTTGTGCTCTTCCAGGCTGCTTGAGAAATAGTGACTGACCCCGTCTTTTGCTACAAAATAGAGATAATCCGTCTGGGCCGGTGATATAACCGCCTCAATGGATGCCCTGCCTGGATTACTGATGGGGCCTGGAGGCAGACCGGATATGATATAGGTATTATAGGGTGTAGGATTTTTCAGTTCATTCTGGGTTAAGGGCCCTGGAGCGTTTTGCAGGCCGTAACGAACAGTCGGGTCAGCCTGGAGACGCATACCCCTTGCAAGGCGATTAAGAAAAACACTGGCTACAAGTGAACGTTCTTCAGGATTTCCCGTTTCTTTTTCCACTATGGAAGCCAGGGTTATGATTTCATGATGTGATACTGCTGGCAATGAATCACCTGCATTCTGGACAATGTCATTATATACCTGAAAGTGTTTGTGTACCATCATCCGTATAATCTCAGCTTCATTCTGCTGCCCTCTTGACAGATAGAATGTGTCAGGAAACAAATAACCCTCCAGGCTTTCTGCATGTATTCCCAAGCTTTCTAACATTTCCGGATCGCGGGCCAGATCAAGAAAACGCTGCAAATTGACCCAGCCCTCCGCTGCAAGGATCTCGGCAACCATTGCCATTTCTGTGCCTTCGGGGATGGTCACTGGCCGGTACAGCACCTTGCCCTTTTTAAGAAGATCAATGACCTCAAGAGGCTTACTGCCGGGCTCAAATGCATATTCCCCTGCCCGCAGTTTTGTGGCTGCCCCGGCCAACATGGCCAGCATGGCAAAACGGGGATCATCATCAATCACTTTATTTTCAGCCAGGATTTTTCGTATTGCAGAAAGGCTCATATTGCTTGGAATTACCACTTCGATCTGCTTTGCGCTTGAAGGTGGCCCAGGGCTTATGGCATAAGCCCCTAACCACAGAAGCCACAAAACAGGAATACCAAAGATTAATAAGAGCCATACAGGAACGCGGGAACCGATAAAAGGCATGATTTTGAGTTTATTAATTTAACTGGCGCATTAGCCTCAATGAGTGAGCCATGGATTTTTCGCTTTGAAATGTCCTAGAACTCCAGCGAATAATTATAATTAAATTCAAATGATAAGGTGAAAGATATGCAATCTTAATCTCCTTGGATTCTTTAACCCTTGTTTTTATAACTTACACGCCGTCTTGTTTTTCTTCGTTTCCCGGAAAGCAACTTTCAAAACCTGGTCCATGTTCTTGACCGGTATGAACTCCATCTGATCACGGATGTCCTTGGGGATTTCCACCAGGTCTTTCTTATTCTGCTCGGGAATAATAACCTTTTTCATACCTGAGCGCAGAGCTGCAAGCGCCTTTTCCTTGAGACCGCCGATGGGAAGGACGCGGCCCCGCAAGGTTATCTCCCCGGTCATGGCAACGTCCCAGGCCACCTTTTTCCTCGAAAGCGCGGAGTAGAGCGATGTGGCCATGGTGACACCGGCAGAAGGGCCGTCCTTGGGTATGGCCCCTGCCGGTACATGAATATGGATATCAACCTCTTCAAAAAATGATTCGCTCAATTTCAATTTGTCCATCCTGGACCTGCAGTAGCTCAAGGCCGCCTTGGCCGATTCCTGCATGACATCTCCAAGCTGACCGGTCAGGATAAGACTGCCTTTGCCCTTCATAATGATGGTTTCCACGTAGAGGATTTCACCGCCTGTTTCTGTCCAGGCAAGGCCGGTAACCAGACCTGGCTGGTCAATGGTCTCAACATCACACTCAGGCTGAAACTTTGGCGGCCCCAGATACTTGTGCAGGGTCTGCTTGGAAATAACATACGGCCCTTTGGAACCCTCGGCAATCTTCCTTGCCACTTTGCGGCAGACCTTACCGATCTCACGCTCCAGGTTCCGCAGGCCTGACTCCCTTGTATAGTGGGAAATAATGCGTTTTATGGTCTCGTCATCGAGCTTAATGTGTTTTTCTGTAATGCCGTTTTCATTTAGCTGCCTGGGCAGGAGATAACGGTTGGCGATTTCCAGTTTTTCCTCCAGGGTATAACCGGCCAGCCGGATGATCTCCATCCTGTCAAGGAGCGGGGACGGAATAGTGTCAGTAAGATTGGCCGTGGTGATAAACATCACCTTGGACAGATCATAGGGTATGTTCAGGTAATGATCTGAAAAGGAGAAATTCTGTTCAGGGTCAAGGACTTCCAGGAGGGCTGAGGAAGGATCTCCCCGGTAATCGGAGCCCACCTTGTCTATCTCGTCCATCATGAAGACGGGATTGTTGGTGCTGACTGTTTTCAGACCCTGGATAATGCGCCCGGGCATGGCACCAATATAGGTGCGGCGATGGCCGCGGATTTCCGCCTCATCCCGCATACCACCGAGGGAGATACGATGAAACTTGCGGCCCAGCGCCTTGGCGATGGACTGACCAAGCGAGGTCTTGCCTACACCCGGAGGTCCCACAAAACAGAGGATCGGTCCTTTAGTCGACTTATTAAGTTTACGTACAGCCAGGTACTCCAGTATTCTTTCCTTTATCTTCTCGAGTCCATAATGGTCGGCATCGAGAACTTCCCGGGCAATCTTGAGGTCAAGCCTGTCACGGCTGCCCTTGCTCCAGGGCACCTCGATCAGCCAGTCCAGATAGGTTCGGATAATGCCGGCCTCGGAAGAATCAGGGTGCATCATTTCCAGGCGTTTGAGTTGCTTGGTGGCCTCCTTTCTGGCATGGATAGGCATCCTGGCCTTGCGGATTTTCTCCTGCAGTTCCTCAACTTCCTGGGCCCTGTCATCCACATCACCCAATTCTTTTTTCAGGGCCTGCAACTGCTCACGCAGGTAATACTCGCGCTGCGAGCGGGTCATCTCCTCTTTGGCCTCGGTCTGGATCTTGGCCTGCATGGTGGATACTTCAAGCTCCTTGTTCAGGTATTCCGCCACGAGCCTGAGCTTTTCCACCGGATCAAAACACTCAAGGATAGATTGAGCCTCAGGGATCTTCAAGCGCAGGTTGGAGGCAACCAGGTCGGCCAGGCGACCCGGGTCATCAATATTATTCATGATCATAATCAGGTCTGAGGAAAGGATGCCTCGCAGTGACATGATTTTTTCGGTCTGCTCCCGGACAGTCCGCATGAGTGCCTCTACTTCAACGGTGATCTCGGTGAGCTCCTGATCTTCCACCACTTCGACATTAACCTTGAAAAATGGCTCCTTCTGCAAAAATTTCCGGATTTTTGCCTTGGTCAGGGCCTGGACTAAGACCTTGAGACGGCCGTCGGGCAGCTTCAGGGTCCGCATGATCATGCTCACCATGCCGACCTCGTACAGGTCTTTATAGTCCGGATCCTCCTGGGTTGCATCCTTCTGGGTCAGAAGCAGCAGGAGCTTGTCCCGGGAAAGTGCTTCATTGACGGCGGCCACAGAAGAAGACCTGCCGACAAAAAGCGGTATGATCATGGAGTTGAAAACTACGACATCACGAACCGCCATCAAGGGCAGTTCATCTGGTATTTCAACATCCTGCCTCTCGGCAAAATCATCGAGATTGGCATGAATCGAATCATCAAAACCCACAGGTATTCCCTCCTGTTATGGTAGAAGTTTCCTCCTGGAAACATATAGTCTGGTGCTTCAGAATGCCAAGCATTCCATGGTGCTCTCTTATACTATACTATTATGGTGTTGTGAATCTAAACACTGAGAAGACTGAAGTCAAGCTCTGCATGCTCCCTTCAGGCCTGCTCGTTTTTTTGTTGCTTAAATGCGATATTCTTTTTTATGTAATCGGTCAACAGTAAATTATTAAAAATAAATAGGGCCAGCAATTATGCTTTCTGCACACTCTTTTTTTGACCTCTCCTCCTGCGAACATCCGGAACTCATCCGGCCTGATGACCAGGTCTGGGTTGCTCTGAAAAACCTGAAGCACTATTTGGAAGTCCAGCACTACCATGAGTTGTCACCGACACTGGTTAAGGACGGCGAGCCTTTAAGAAAGTCCTTGGTGTATTACAATGACAACCTGCTGGAGGCCGGGGAATTCACCATAGAATACGGTGATCCCACCAAGGGAGGGATCAAAATATACCATGGCGGAAAGCAGCTGCTCGGAGCTTCTATAATAATGGCCGGGGCCATTTTCAAGGGAAACCGTATCAGGATAGGCAAAGGAGTGCTGATCGAGCCGGGCGCATTTATCAAGTCTCCGACCATCATCGGCGACCAGACAGAAGTACGCCATGGCGCCTACATCAGAGGTAATTGCTTAATCGGCAGGAATTGCGTGGTGGGGCACGTTACCGAGGTCAAGCATACTATTTTCCTCGATGGTGCAAAGGCTGGACATTTTGCCTACCTGGGGGACTCCATTCTTGGCAACCAGGTCAACCTTGGAGCAGGCACCAAGCTGGCAAATCTGCGTTTTATCAAAGGAGATATTTCCATAACCACCGCTGGCGCGACTGTGAAGACCGGTTTACGTAAAATGGGGGCAGTTTTGGGAGACCAGGTACAGACAGGATGTAATTCTGTTACCAATCCCGGCACGCTGCTGGGCAAGAAATCCATGGTCATCCCCAACACAACCGTACCAGCCGGATATCATCCTGATGGTTCGCTTATACGGTGAAAAGGCGTCAAGGGGGCAAGAAAAAGCTTGTAACTAATATCAAATGTAACTATGCAATTTAATTTTCATCAAATTCCCGTCGCCTCTTTGCCTTTGAACCTTTTCCCTGGTCTTGCGGACCAATGAAAGCTGCTTAATGAAGCTTTTTATTGTGCCCTAAGCCAATACTCGCTTAAGGCATAAAAAAAGCCGATAATAATTCCCAGCGTACAGTAAATCCTGACAATCCGGTCCCAGGGAAGACGCTCACCGGTGGACCGCTGCATGAATGATACGGCCAGGATGGTCAAGCCTACAACGAAGGGCGCTGTCAGCAGGAGCTGCACCAGGGTTGACTTAAGGGTCGCGAGAGGACTTTCCGGTGCATACCTGAGGTTAAAAAGCAGATAGACACAGATCACCATTCCCAATGAAATATTTTTTTTGATTACACTCATATGGAACACGCAACTCCAGCACTGATTTTCCCGGAAACAGTTCCATCCAGCCCTGCTGTGATGAATCTTCTCATTTTCTTTTCTGCATTGTCCTATTACATGCCGACAGAATCAGCTGGGGCAACATACCGGGATAACAATTTAATTAATACCCTTTGCAGGGAATATGCTCCTGCACCGCTTGGCGATGACCTTGACCGTTTCAACCGCCTCCTGCGCGAAATGGAATTAAGCAGACCCGATGAGTTATCCCGCCTCTTCTCTGCTGCTAAGGCCCCCATGGCCCCTGGAAAGGCGAGGGACCAGGATGAAATATCAACAGCCAGTGTGTATTCCGCCCTGAACAAGGATGCTGAAAAGCAAACCAGCATCCGGTATAAAGAGCGGTTATGGCAGGCCAGGTTGATACTGAAGCTGGCTGAAATGCTTGACAGAAGAGAAGCGGAGGTCCGACAGGGACTGGCCCTGGTTTCTTCTGCGGAACAGAAAATTTTTGCTTCCCTTGAAGGTCTCGGTGAAGCAGGAACATCTGACCTGTCAGAATTGAGCAGCCTCAATAAGCTCCGGTCCTCAAAAGCAGACGATAATCAGCTGCATGGCTCTTCGCTGAGAGGATCAGGAATGCTTCTCAACCTGCGGATGAAGGCTTGGGCTGAGCTTTATCTGGCCGACTCCCAGGACTTTCATCCACTGATACTTGCGACTGCCAACCCTGAAAGTGGCGCCATCCTCCTTGACGGCTTTGAAAACACCTGGCGCCAGGACCCGATTAAATTATTTTCCCTCTCCATGCCTGCTGTCGACATACCAGACATGGAAGAAGTATGGGAACAGTACCTCACATCCCGGAAGATATTCCTTGAAGCAGCCGAGAAAAACATGGGATACTTTGCAAGGTTTCTGAAGGAAATTGCCTGCTCAGCGGGATCAGCACCGGTTAACGTGGAGAAAATTTCCTTGCTTGCGGAAAATGTTTCCGCCTGGGAGAAAAAAGTAAAAATCCATTTCCCGGGCAAAGAGACTGGCTTCAGCAAGCTGGATTTTTTTTGTTTTCCCGGTATCTCTTTTACTGAATTGTTTCAGAGGCTCTTCCACCTGGAAGGACCTCTATACGCACATAAGCCAAAATCATCGACAGCCTTACTGGCAATCCTCAATAAATGAACGCCTAAGCGTCTGACTTACAGGTTTTTATAAGGGTTGATGGTCAGGACAGGACAGGGCGAAGACCTGACAACTTTTTCCGCCACGCTGCCGAACATTACCTTTTCAAGCCCCTTGTAACCATGAGTGCCCATGATGATCAAATCCATGCCGCTTTCTTCAGCATGACGGATAATTTCTTCGGAAACATCACCGACAAGAACCTTTGCCTCAACATTTTTATGGCCTTCGAGAAATTTTTCCATTTTCTGCTCAGCCGCCTGTACCATCTCTTCTTCAAATTTGGCAACCGGCATATGGGGGACAAAAAATCCCGAGTAGTCGTCAAAGCTCTGGACTACAAAGACGACATGGAGCTGGGCCTGGCACATACCTGAAAAATAGCCGGCTTCTTCAAGAATCTTTTTGGAGTTTTCCGAAAAGTCTACCGGTACGAGAACCTTTTTTATATCCATTATCCTCCTCCTTTTTATTTGCAAGTGCAGTCTATTATTTAAAACAAACAACGAGCAGCAACCCAAGCGACACAACAGTAAATATTTTAATATAATATCTACTATTTCCCATATAGCGTAGCGGAATGCAACAATATTTATACAACCAGAATTCCTGGCAAAGTATTCACCCGCAGAAAAGTTCAGCAGTCCATGAAACAGCTGCATCATACCTGATTTTTTCTCCAAGAAGCCCGGGCAACGCTGACATCTGCCCAAAGTTTAGTGTGACCTTTGGTAATAAATCTCCACATATTTTAACCTTTTAAGATTGACCTGCCACCTCATCGGCAATATATTAGAAAGGTTATATTCAGATAATATCAGTTCATTTTTTTCTTGGACTATCTTTATTGAGGAGACCTTAATGGAATTTGACGTGAAATGGATTGCCTGGGAGATAACCAGGCGTTGTAATTTGAATTGTGTGCACTGCCGCTCTTCCTCGAAGCTGGAAGTCAAAGATCATCCTGATTTTTCCTTTGACGAGGCCAAAAGGGTGCTGGATGATATCAGTTCCTTTGCCCAGCCGGTGGTCGTCCTTTCCGGAGGTGAACCGCTCCTGCGTAAGGATGTTTTTGACATTGCAGCCTATGGCACTGAAAAGGGCTTGCGTATGTGTCTGGCCACCAACGGCACCCTGGTTACAGAAGAGATCTGTCACAATATCAAGGAGTCCGGAATCCGGATGGTCTCCCTAAGTCTTGACGGTGCTTCTGCTGCGGTGCATGATGATTTTCGCAACCAGATAGGTGCCTTTGAAGGTACTATTAAGGCTGCAGGTCTTTTCAGGAAACATGGCATTGAATTTCTGATCAATTCTTCATTTACCAAGCGAAACCAGGAGGAAGTTCCTAAAATATACAAACTTGCCAAGGAGCTTGGCGCCACCGCCTGGTATATGTTCATGATCGTGCCAACGGGCCGCGGGCAGGACATACTTGCGGAACTCATCTCGCCAGAGGATTACGAAGAACTCCTTAACTGGCATTATGATATGGAAAAAGAGGAGGACGATATGCTCGTCCGGCCTACCTGTGCACCGCATTATTACCGTATTGTTTTGCAGCGCTCAAAAGATGACAAAGAAAAATTCAAACGGCGTTCCCTGAAATTCTCGACCGGCGGCAGCAAGGGATGCCTGGCCGGCCAATTGATCTGCCTCATTGATGTTGACGGAGAGGTTCTGCCTTGCAGTTACTTTCCGAAATCTGCAGGCAACATCCGCCGACAGTCTTTCAAGGATATCTGGGAAAATTCAGAACTATTCAAAAGTTTACGAGATTTCAAGAGCTATAAGGGAAGTTGCGGCAGCTGTGAATACATCAATGTCTGCGGGGGCTGCAGGGCAAGGGCTTATTCAATGACCGGCGATTACCTGGCCGAGGAGCCTTTCTGTAATTATTCGCCCCGGGAGAAAGTAAAAGCGTAAAAGGATATAGGGTTCAAAGATTCGAGGGGATTGAAAATTAAACAACATATTATACGATTAAAGGTAGGGTGGCATTTAAAACTCATAAATCTGGCTTTGTTACGCACTTGTAATCAGAGGACTCGCACTTCTCAATAACTATTTGCTCACTAGAACCCTTGAGCCCTTAATTTATAACTTTAGGCCCTTCAAGCTTAAGACACTTTTAAAATTGACTACCGAGGACTTTTTTCATGAACGACACTTTTCTGAAGGCCTGCAGAGGCGAAAAAGTAGATTATACCCCCGTATGGATGATGCGCCAGGCCGGGCGTTACTTGCCTGAATATCAGCAAGTACGAAACAAGCTTACATTCCTGGAGCTTTGCAAAACCCCGGAACTTGCAGCAGAGGTTACAATCCAGCCAGTGGACATCCTGGATGTGGATGCGGCTATTCTGTTTTCAGATATTCTCATCCCCCTTGAAGCTATGGGCTTGACCCTTGAGTTCCACGAGAAAATCGGCCCGGTCTTTCCAAACCCTGTCCGCGACCGCAAGGCTGTCGACCGTTTAATCATACCCGACCCTGAAGAGCATCTGAATTTTGTCCTCGAAACCATTCGCATACTTCGGCGCGAGTTGGCTCAGAAGGTGCCTCTCATAGGCTTTGCCGGAGCACCATTCACTCTTGCAACGTACCTGATCGAAGGCGGCTCCTCTAAGTTCTTTTATGATACCAAGAAGATGATGTTTGCAGATCCCGACCTCTACACGTCTCTGCTTGAGAAAATAACTGAATGCACGAGCGTTTATCTCAAGGCCCAGGCAGCTGCAGGAGCCCAGGCCTTGCAGATTTTTGATTCCTGGGCCGGAGTTTTGGCCCCTGAGGATTTTGAACGCTTTGCCCTTCCCTATGTACAACGCATAATTATTGATCTCAAAAAAAGCACCGACGTACCCATAATTTATTTTGCCAATAACGGCGCTACCCTGCTTGATCTCTCCAAGACATCCGGCGCCGATGTTCTCGGTCTTGACTGGCGCTTGGATATCGCCAAGGCAGTTCAACAGCTCGGACCGGATGTTTCTGTGCAGGGTAACCTGGACCCCCTTGCCTTACTCCTTCCGGAAGAAAAGTTGCGGGCGCGGGTGGCAAAAATTCTTGCCGGGGGAAGTAAGGCCCGCGGCCACATCTGTAACCTTGGACACGGTATCCACCAGTTCACCCCTCCGGGACAGGCCAAGCTCTTTATTGAAGCTGTACATGAACTGAGCCGTAAGGGCAGCTGAGCATCATGAATGATGCAGCCAATACAATTCCTGACGTTAATGAGTGTTTGCAACTCATGGACCAGTACCACATGCTGTCCAATATCAAGGATCATTCCATTGTGGTGGCCGGAGTGGCGGGGATCATCACAAAGGGCTTGATTGCTGCCGGCCATGATTTATCTTTTGAAACGGTTATTGCAGGGGCCCTGTTGCATGACATAGGCAAGACAGCCTGTCTGGACAATGACGATGACCATGCTGACAAAGGACTTGAAATCTGCCGGGCCCATAATTTTGTGACAATTGCTGATATTGTTGCAGAGCATGTAATTCTGAAAAATTATGCCCCTGAAAATGGTTTTGCTGAAAAAGAAATAGTCTATTATGCGGATAAAAGGGTCAACCATGACCAGGTGGTAAGTCTAAAGGAGCGTTTAGCTTATATATTGGAACGTTACGGCATGAATAATGAAGTCCGCTGCCGGGCTATCAAGAGAAATTATGCCCGCTGCCAGGACCTGGAAAAAAGGATGTTTTCTTTTTTATCGTTTGATCCGGAGGATATTCCACAATTGCTTATGGAGCAGCGATCAACCATTGATGCGACCGGGAATATCTTTCAGTCATTAACGGGGCCGGACAATATAAATTGGTGACGGCGCTAGACCTGTCGGTTGAATTCTGTTTACAAACCGACAAAGATTTTAAAAATAAAATTTATATAGTATATTAGCTTTATTCTTTCACCTGTTGCTTGGCAGGTTAAAAATATTGGGAAAATAAACGTAAAGCCCTGGTTCTGGCTGTGTAAATTATTTATTTTCTTGCCAGAAGCTGCACCAAACTGTTATTAGGAATTATTCTCAAATAGAATTTTGCGTTTTGTATTCCATTTTTCATAAGGAGGAGATATGGCCGCACTGAAGGGAACACAGACAGAAAAAAACATTCTTACCGCCTTTGCCGGTGAGTCACAGGCTCGCAATCGTTATACCTACTTTGCCTCCCAGGCTAAAAAGGACGGCTTCGTTCAGATAAGTGCCATTTTTGAAGAAACCGCCAACCAAGAAAAAGAGCATGCCAAGAGATTATTCAAGCTCCTTGAGGGAGGAGAAGCGCAGGTTACTGCATCTTTTCCGGCAGGTGTCATCGGTACCACGCTTGAAAATCTGCACGAGGCTGCAGCAGGTGAAAACTACGAGCATACCACCATGTATCCTGATTTTGCCAAAACAGCTATGGAAGAAGGCTTTAAGAATATTGCCGCCATCTTTATGGCCATAGCTGTAGCGGAAAAGCAACATGAGAAAAGATATAAAGACCTGGCAGCCAATATCCAAGCTGGCCGGGTATTCAAACGCGAGTCTAAAGTTACCTGGAGATGCCGCAACTGCGGCTACCTGCATGAAGGCGAGGAAGCTGTTGAAGAATGTCCGGCCTGCGCCCATGCCAAGGCTCATTTTGAACTGCTGGGAGAGAACTATTAATTAAAATTAGTTTGCCCAACTAATCCAAAAAAATTTTCTGTAGCGAATTCTTATTGGTGTCGTTTTTGAGGTTTAATACAAAGGAGGTTTATCATGGCAAAGAAACTGGAAGTGTACAAGTGTGATATTTGCGGCAACATGGTTGAGGTCCTTCATGCTGGCCAGGGTACGTTGGTCTGCTGTGGTCAGGATATGACCCTGCAGGTCGAGAATACCGTGGATGCCGCTAAAGAAAAACATGTGCCGGTTGTCGAGAAAGTTGACGGCGGTTATAAGGTTTCTGTGGGTTCGGTTCCTCATCCCATGGAGGAAAAACATTATATCGAGTGGATAGAACTCATTGCAGGCGATACTGCATACAGACAGTTTTTAAAGCCGGGCGGAAAACCGGAAGCTGTTTTCAAGGTTGATGCAGCCAAGGTAAGTGCCAGAGAATACTGTAATCTGCATGGTCTCTGGAAAAGCTGATTTTAATCCGGAAACGATTCTTTTGTGCAAATTTTTTTAGCTGCAAAATTACTTGGGCGATTCTCCATCTGTGCTAATTCGTGTAATTTCTTGTTTTTTATTGAGTTTACAAAAAATATTATATTTGCGGATTATAAATGAGCCTGTTTTTTTCATTAAGCAAACAACTTAGTGAATACAGGCAATTAAATTACAAGGAGTTTTTATGCTGAGCAAAAAAATGGAAAAAGCCATCAACCAGCAAATCAATGCCGAGCTTTATTCCTCATATCTCTACCTGTCCATGGCCACCTTTTTTGAATCGGTGAGTCTTGGCGGTTTTTCCAACTGGATGAAGCAGCAGGCCCAGGAAGAACTTTTTCATGGCATGAAAATGTTTGACTTTGTTTGTGAACGTGGCGGCAGGGTTGTTCTGAAAGCGATTGACGGACCTCCCTCTAAATGGGCTTCACCGTTGGATGCCCTTGAAAATGTCCTGTCCCACGAGCAAAAGGTGACCGGTTTGATCAATGATCTTGTCAACCTTGCCCTGGATGAACGTGACCATGCCACCAATATCTTCCTGCAGTGGTTCGTGTCCGAACAGGTTGAAGAGGAAGCTACTGCCGGCAGTTTGGTGGACAAGCTGAAACTGATCGGCAAGGATGCCAATGGCCTATTCATGCTTGATACGGAACTGGGCCAGCGGACCTTTACCATGCCACCGGCAAAAGAGTAATCAGCAGGGACTCTTTTGTACAATTAGCAAATTTCTTACCCCGACAGGATAACCCTCGCAGGCAATGCGGCTTCTTTTATCTGTCCTGCGGCAGGGTTGAATTCCTGACACTTATATGCAACAAGGAGCGAACATGAACACACCTGAAATTAAAGATAAAATTTTCTGGGTAGGGGCCATTGACTGGAATGTCCGGGATTTTCACGGCTACTCTACTTACAAGGGAACAACATATAATTCCTTCCTGGTCAAGGATGAGAAGATTGCCCTGTTCGACACAGTCAAGAAAAGCCACATGAATGAGCTGGTGCACCATATCAGGCAGCTTGTGGAGCCCACTGACATAGATTACCTGATCGTCAATCATGTCGAAATGGACCACTCAGGTTCTCTGCCTGAGATAGTTGAATTGATCAAACCGGAAAAGATCTTCTGCTCTAAGATGGGTCTGAAGGCCATTGAGGAGCATTTTCATCCGGCGGACTGGCCCCTTGAAGCGGTTGATAACGGCCAGACCATCAGTCTTGGCAGCAAGACCGTCCAGTTTCTGGAAACCAGGATGCTGCACTGGCCTGATTCCATGTTTTCTTATTTGCAGGAAGATAAGTTACTCATCTCCAGCGATGCATTCGGTCAACACTTGGCAAGCAGTGAACGTTTTGATGACCAGATTGACTTCTCGGAATTAATGGAGCAGACCGCCAAATACTATGCGAACATCCTGACCCTATATTCTCCTCTTATCAGGAAGCTTCTGGCCAAGGTAAAGGAAATGGGGCTCGAGATTGACATGATTGCGCCTGATCACGGAGTTATCTGGCGCTCGCACATCAATGATGTCCTCAATGCTTATGCTGACTGGAGCCAGAACAAGGGTAAAAGAAAGGCTCTGGTCATCTATGACACCATGTGGGCAAGCACTGAGAAAATGGCCAAGGCCATCACCACTGGAATTGACATGACCGGCGTCAGTGTAAAACTCATCAACCTGGCCCAGAGTCACCGCAGTGATGTTATGACCGATGTGCTTAATGCCAAGGCAGTAATTCTTGGTTGTGCAACTTTAAATAATGGCATGCTGCCCAGGATGGCAGGATTTTTAATGTACATGCGGGGACTTAAGCCTACCAACAAGATCGGGGCCGCATTTGGATCTTTCGGCTGGTCAGGGGAAGCTGTCAAGCTCATGAATGCAGCCATGGAAGAGATGAAGTTCGATATTATAGAACCGGGAATGCGGGTCAAATATGTCCCAAACCACACCGACCTGCAGGAATGTGTTGAAATGGGCAGGAGGATCGGGCAGGCTGTGATTGCTCAAACCCAGGAATGATCTCAATATTCTCCATAGCATATGGGAATCCGGGAAAAACGTCGCATTAGCAGGCTGCTGGAAACTTCCGACATTGAAGCCGTAATTCAGGAGTTGCTCCAACTCCCCCCCTCCCGGGTCATAAATCCGCTCATAGGTGCTTTATGCAGTAATGATGAGCCTGTCCGTTGGCATGCCATCACTGCTCTGGGACCGATTGTTGCCGCCTTGGCCCACCGGGATATGGAAGGAGCCCGGGTTGTGATGCGCAGATTGATGTGGAGCCTTAATGATGAATCCGGCGGCATAGGCTGGGGTGCCCCCGAGGCCATGGGTGAAATCATGGCGTGTCACAATGGACTTGCTCAGGAATATGGACATATTCTTGTAGCATTCATGCGGGAAGATGGTTTTTTTCTGGAACTTGAAATGTTGCAGCGAGGTCTCATGTGGGGGCTTGGCAGACTCGCCCAAGCCAGGCCAGCCCTGCTCAGAGAAAGAAATGCTGCAACCTACCTCCTTCCCTATCTTGAATCCTCGGATGCCGCTGTTCGCGGCCTGGCTGCCTGGGCCCTTGGCATGCTTCAGGCAAAAGAGGCCATTCCCGGCCTTACTAAACTTACCTCCGACCCTGGACAACTTAGACACTACATCCACCGCGCCTTTGTAGATGAAACGGTGGGAAGTCTGGCAGAAAAATCCCTTGCCAACATTGCAAAAGAAGCTTAGCCTTTCAAGGTCATGCCCAAATTCATTACAAACAGATCGTCTTTTTTTGCAGGCTTTCTGCAGTTTGACGTACACAGCGGTGAAATTGAAATAAACCTTTCCCGGGTCAGAAAAGGGCTTATTGAAATCACTGCGGCCCACCAGCAGATCTCTCCAGGAATAATTGTCCTGCCCGAAGTCTGGGCCACGGGTTTTGCCTATGAAAAACTTCAAGCGCTTGCAGGGATAATTCCCGAAGTCCTGAAAAAATTACAGGAACTGAGCACAAAATACCAAGTATATATAGCTGGTTCCCTGCCCGAATACTCGGACAACTGCTATTACAATACGCTTTATATCACAGGACCAGAAGGGACTGCGGGCACATACCGCAAGCAGCGCCTCTTTTCACCCATGGCTGAAGATACATTTTTTACACCGGGGGACTATTCCAGCCCGGTGCAAACCTATTTCGGTCCTGTTGCAGGACTGGTTTGTTATGATCTCCGCTACCCTGAACTTCTGCGGGAACAGACCGCACTTGGGGCCAACCTCCTCTTGGTTTCAGCCCAATGGCCGGCTGCAAGGATCAATCACTGGCGTGTACTCCTGCAGGCCCGCGCCATAGAAAACCAGATCTTTGTTGTGGCAGCTAACCGATGCGGCACTACAGGTGACACTGCCTTCGGCGGTCATTCCATGATAGTTGGGCCGGATGGAACAATTTTGCTGGAAGCAGGCGCTGATAATGAATGCAGGGGAGTCATGCTTGACCCGGCCATGGTGTCTGAGGCCAGGGCGCTGTTCAATACGGTGCCGGCTAAAAATGAGGAGCTACCGCCCAAGGGCTAAACAAACTCAACATTATTATTTCCAGGACCCTTTCGTCCCCTTTCTCAATTCCGTCACACTTACCGGCTATCCCTCATCAAGGGGGCAAAGCCCTTGCCATCCCAGGGGCATATCATCAGGTGCGATGTCCAGAGATATTGCCAGCCTGGAAACTTCTGCCTCAGAGCAGTTAATGCTTGAAAATCGTTTTTTGCTTTGCACTTCACACAGTTCCTGCTGTAAAAAATTCAGCAGTGCTTCAGCTGTTTCAGTTCTTAATGCTGCAAGATCCTGGTTCTCCCTGGTGCAGAATTTAAGTAAACGCTGCCAGTTCGCAGCACAGCGTGCCAGCCCCCTGTAAATTCTTTTATCACGATTTTTAGGGTCAAGGTCCCGGAGGATTATCTCCCTATAGCGTTTGACCACCGCCTGTTTAAGAGGAAGCATATCACCGGCTTCAAGCTCAAGGCCAGGACCGTCGGGGTCTTCAGTAAGGTAGTAGAGGCTGCTGTGTAGTGTTACTTCCGGGATTTCGCCTGAATGCAGGACCATAAAAACTTCTTCTGCAATATATGCTTCCTTGTTCTGGCCGGGCATGAAAATACAAAGGGATGCCAGAAACTAACCTGAGTTTTCCGGGTCAAGGTTGAAGAATTTTCTGATCAGGGCAAGTTTCACTTTCTTGTCCTTCTGGGAATCTTCTTTCTTGAGATACACAATGGGATGGTGCAAAATCTTATTCATCATGGCCGCACTCATTTTTTCGATGGCCTGCTTTTCCTTGTCAGACAGATGAGTCATGCCCGAAAGGGTTTTCTCCAGCTCGGCCTTGCGGATCGAATCCGCCTTTTCCCGGATGGCAACAATTGTCGGTGTAACCTCCATTGAACCGAGCCAGAGCATGAATTTGAGAGTCTCTTCTGTGACGATCCGCTCTGCTCGCACCGCTTCCTTGTCACGCTCAGCCTTGTTTATATCCACAACACTATTTAAATCATCAATGCCGTAGAGATATACATTATCGAGATCATTCAACTTGGGATCAAGGTCCCGGGGCACGGCAATATCAATTAAAAATAGTGGCTTATTGCGGCGCTGGCGCATGATTGGTTTGACATCACTGCTTTTAAGTATTATTTCAGGGGATCCCGTGGAGCTGATCAAAATATCCACCAGCTCTAGCTGCGGGATAAGTTCATCCAGGGATACGGCCTTGCCATTGAAACAGCGGGCCAGGTTTACCGCACGTTCAAATGTTCTGTTGGCCACAACAACCTCGGCTATCCCCTGGTTCATGAGATGCTGGGCTGCCAGTTCCGCCATTTCACCCGCCCCGACCAGCATGGCTCTCTTGTTCTTCAGGTTGCCGAATATTTTTTTTGCCAGTTCCACGGCAGCATAGCTTATGGAAACTGCGCTGGAGCCGATCTCAGTTTCTGTCCGTATGCGCTTGGCTACCGAAAAAGCCTTGTGCAGCAACCGGTTTAGAATCATGCCTGTACAGTTCTGTTCTGTGGCATCCCTGTAAGCCTGCTTCAGCTGTCCGAGGATCTGTGGTTCACCGACAATCATCGAGTCAAGGCTGGCACCGACCCGGAACAGGTGCTGTATAGCTTCTTCTCCCTGGTGCAGATAAACATACTTGCCTGCATCTTCATAACTCATGCTTTTATTGAAGAGAAAAGCACGGATTTTTCTCTCAGTTTCTTCTGGTGTGGCAGAGACAAAGATGACCTCGACACGATTACAGGTGGATAGAAAGCAGAACTCTTCGCAGCCCGGAATTACAGCAATTTCCCGGTATGGGGTTCCGGGATCATTGGGAAAAGCAAGGCGCTCCCGAATTTCAACCGGGGCAGTTTTATGGTTCACCCCGAGGATTATTATCTTTTCAGCCGACATAGGAATGGAGACCCTCCAGCAGGTATGTCACCCCCCACAGGGTAAACATGGCAGCCGAAAACCCTATGATGGTCATGATGGCGGCACGGCGACCCCGCCAGCCCACGGTAAACCGCTGGTGCAGCAGTCCAGCATAGAGGAGCCAGGTGATCAGAGACCAGGTCTCCTTGGGGTCCCACTGCCAGTAAGCCCCCCAGGCCTGCTTTGCCCAGATGGAACCCGTTATTATGCCGAGGGTCAACAGGGGGAAGCCCACCGCCAGGCAGTGGTTGTTCAAGTTGTCAAGGGAATCCAGAGAAGGCAGGCGGCTGTAAAAAAGGCCGAATCGTTTTTTCTTCAGCTCCCTTTCCTGCAGGAGGTACATGATACCGCCGCAGAAAGCCAGGGCCAGAAAACCATTAGCCATAATCGCTATGCTGGCATGTACCGGCAGCCATGCACTTTTCAGGGCAGGCGGCAAAGGAATAATCTCGCGGGACGAAAACGTGGCCACAATCATGAGACATGTGATAAGAGGGCTAACAAAGGTCCCGAAATTCCTGACATTGTATCTCCAGTGGAAAGAAAGGTAGCCCCAGGTCATAGACCAGGCAAAGAAAGAAACAGCTTCGTGATGATTTGTCAAAGGAGTATGGCCGGCCTCGATGTACCGCACAATGATGTAAACCGTATGCAGAAGCCCGCTGCCGATAAGAATGCCACGGGCTGTTGTCCTGATCTCGTTGCGCTGGGTCCAGAAGTATACCATGTACCCGGCAGTTGACAGAACATAAGCAAACAGGGTTACTTGAAATAATAGATAGCCCATCCCAATATACTCCTGTGATAAGTTTTAATGCTTTTCATAAGTACAAGGACCGGATCTTCTGGAGCCACTCATCCCCCACCCTGTTCCCTAAAATTTTTCCAAAATGATATTCCAGGCTGGGCCAATCCCTGTTTCTGACCCAGCCGGCCATATCATCATGCAGCAGTTGTGTAAACAGCTTTTCATTGTCTGACTGTGACAGGCCTGATGCAAGTATTAGCGGGCGAATGGCGCCTAGAATATCGACCAGTACTCTATATTCCTTTCCAAATGTTTTTTCAAGTTCCATGCGCAGCTTTCTGGCCAGAGCCGGGCTTTTTCCGGCTGTGGAGATGGAAATTATCAGGTCTCCCTGTCTTACAGTAGCCGGCAGGATAAAATTACACCGCTGGGGCACATCTGCAACATTGAGTAAAAGATTGCGCGAGGCAGCCTCTTCGTACACCAGCTCCTGGGTCTCCTCATTGTCCGTTGCCGCAATAACGAGGAAAGCGTGGGCCAGGTCGCCCGGGCGGTATGTTCTATTTATCCAGGTAATGATGCCCTCTTTATGCTGCCGTAAAAGATCTTCAGTCAGTTCAGGGCTAATAACTGAAACCTCCGCTGAACAGGAGAGCAGGCCATGGACTTTGCGTTCAGCCACCCTGCCGCCGCCGACTACGACACATGGTTTACCCTCCAAGTCAAGGCATATTGGATAAAACGACATTATTCTATCTCACCACAGTATTTATCTGAAACCTGTGTTAAAATTACCTCTGTCTATCTTTCTTGAAATATGAAGCATACATTCATGTGCATACCATTTAATCTATTTTAAACCTCAAAGCATGCGCGTGGAGTATACAGCTCATCGTGTGTTTTTAGCAGATGTGCCAGCCATGCTTATTACCATTCAGCTATCTTACGGTTGTCCCCAGACCTGCGTCAACAGCACCAGTGCGGCCAGCACAAAACGATAGTAGGCAAATACAGCAAAAGAATGGGTCTGGACAAAACGCAGCAGAAAGGCGATGACCAGGTAGCCTGATACCGCGGCAGCCACAAACCCTGCCAGGTAGAAGCCAGACTGCCCCGGCTCTGAGCCCTGCCTGATTATTGCCGGCAAATTGTAGATGCCCGCGCCTAAAATAATTGGAGCTGAAAGCAGGAAGGAAAACCTGGCTGCTGACATCCTGTTCCAACCCATCATAAGCGCGGCCGTCATTGTTATGCCGCTGCGGGATACTCCGGGTATGAGGGCAAACGCCTGGGCCAGACCAATAACTGCCACATCGGCAAGCCCGATGTGCTTCATGGATCTTTTGTGTTTTCCCAATTTATCTGCCAGCAGCAGGAGCAGCCCTGCCCCTGCCAGAGTTCCGGCAATCAGGATCGGTGCTCTGAATATTGTTTCAGCCGCATCTTTCAGTAAGTAGCCTGCCACAACTGCAGGAATTGTCCCGAGACAGATGTATAATGCCAGTAAACGCTGTTTTATTGCTTCTTCGCCTAAAACCCGGGGCTTAACCATAGCGATAAACATCACACTGAAATCACGCCTGAAATATATGATGACCCCCAAAAGGGTTCCCAGGTGCAGGGCAACATCGAAGGCCAGACTGCCCTCTTTTATACCAAGGAATGATTCCGCCAGAGCAAGATGACCAGAACTTGAAATCGGCAAGAATTCTGTAGCTCCCTGCAATAGCCCTAGAAAAATTGCGTAAAAAAAATTCATCTGAATAACCGGGAAGATGGTTTAGCCGGCAGCAAGCATCTTCTTTATTTCTTCTTCAAGGACGTCATGCTCTACATAACCAAGATACTTTTTCACTATTTCACCCTGCCGGTTGACCAGAAATGTGACAGGAATACCTGATACACCGCCAAACCCCCTGGATATATCAAGATCCGCAAGAAGTACCGGGTAATTTATGCCATATTTCTCGATCAGCTTATACAAAGCTGCAGGGTCACCCTCGTCAACCGAGAATGCCACAACAGAAAAACCTTTTGCCTTGTAGGAATCCTGCAGTTCAATAAATGAAGGAATTTCCTGGATACACGGTGGACACCAGGTTGCAAAAAAGGTAACCAGGAGTACATGCCCTTCGAGCTCCCGGCTGTCAAGCACTGCATTGTCAGTCAAAGAGGTCAGTTTGAACTGCACCATCTGCATATGTTTGCCGATGGGTGGAGAATAGCCGCTCCCGCTTCCTGATTCCGGCTGTTTGCAGGCTACAAGAAGGGCAAGCAGACCAATAATGAGAAAAAAATATTTCAATTTCATGTTTTGCTCCAGGTAGTATAAAAACACAGCAACAGGGCAATGCCCTCTTATATTTTCTGCTCCCCAAGATAACGCTCGGGAGCATGATAATCAAGCTGCCCCTAAACGCAAGCCTTAATAACAAGAAAGCCAAACCCATTAGTAGGGGGTCTAACTGCCTAAAATTAATCCAGTTAATCTTAATGGTGTTACTGACCGGGAGATTCAAATCCCAAAGGAGCATACCGTTTTTAACGGCAGGCTGACGCGCGCTTCCATGCCGCCATCTGGTTTCTGGTTCAGAGAAAAGTTCCCGCCATGTATCGCGACAATTTTTTCCACCAGGGTCAGACCAAGCCCAGTGCCATAGGTTTTCGTGGTAAAAAAAGGATCCGTCGCCCTTTTCTGGATGGCCTCGGCAATCCCCATCCCGGTATCAGCAAATGAGATTATCACCCAGCCATTCTGCTGGCGCACCCGTATTGTCAAATTTCCGCCATCGGGCATGGCATCAATAGCATTTCTTGTCAGATGAATCATCATTTTGCGCATCAACTGTTCATCCATTTCCAGGACCGGGTCTGGTCCAGTCACGTCAAGATCGACCTCAATTGAATGCCTGACCAGAGACGGTTGCAGCAGTAACAATGTTTTTCTAATTAGGGGATAGAGGGGCTCACATTTCTTATCAACCCGCATCTGCCGCACAAAATCGAAAAGGTCCTTTAAGGTGCATTCCAGCCGGGTGGTTTCATTGACGATCATGTTGACAAATTCAAGGCTTTTTTCATCCGTGATTTTTTTTGCCAGGATACGGGCTGCACCGCCAATTGACGTTATAGGATTTCTTAAGACATGCACAAGCTGGGCCGACATTTCACCCAATGCCGAATAACTGGCTGATTCAACGAGGAGGTCCTTGTTTTTTTCCAGCTCATGCGTAACATTCTCCAGTTCTGCGATCTTATCCTCCATCTCCATATAGAGACGGCTGTGCTCAATGGCCAGGCTGGCCTGATTGGCAAATATCTCCAGAGATTTTACATGATCTCTGGTAATGGGTTCATTGGTTACAAAATGGTCGGCTATGATAACCCCGAGGGATTTACTGGGCGAAAAAAGAGGTACCACAACAAAAGTATCTTCATGCAACAGCTCAATAATCTCCCTGGTAACAGGCACATCTGACCTGCCATTCTCTACAAGGAAGGAATGCCTCTCCCGGGCGGACCTTATCAGGATATGCTCTGAGTCCGTAATCGGGACCCGCAGGCTTTTGATCATTTTGGTTACATTTGTATCACCATTGAGGCAGCCTTTTTTGATATTCTGGACTATTTCCAGAAAATCGAGTTTTCTTTCCCGCAGCTCAGCCCAGATCCTGCCGGCCTCCTCACGGCATTCTGACCCTATGGCGAGTCTTCCCTGCAGGACATTACCTTCTTCTTCGAATATTGCCAGAAAGGCTCGGTTGAAACGCAAGCCTTCCTCAGCGGTAATGCCCACAAGGATGGCCTGCAGAATCTCATCGAGTTCAACGGTGCTTAAATACACCGAGTTCATCTTCAGAGAGAGCTGGTGCAGAAGCTGGATGCGGAAGTGCGCATTTTCAAGATCAGCTTGGTACTTGAGATTTTCAGCTATCAAGCGTCGCCTTTCCAAGACCTTGCGCACAACAAGGAGTATTTCCTGAAACTGAACAGGCTTTGAAAGGTAGTCGTCCGCTCCCTTGCGAATGCAGTCAAGGGCGACATCCAAATCCGCCATGCCTGTAAGCATGACTATGGCAACCCCAGGGTTATCATTGACAATTTCAGGGAGCAGGTCTAAACCATTGATATCCGGCAAACCGATATCAAGCAGGATCAAGGCGATGTTGACAGAGCCCAAAAGCCTCCTGAGCTGATTTCCATTTTCGGCTTCAACAACAGCTAGATCATGGGACTCGAGAAAAATCCGCAACGGTTCCCGGAGGGAGGCCTCGTCATCAACTATTACAAGCACCTCATCCCGGGCAAGGAGTTTGTCAGGGGTTAGGGAGATATGGTGTAAACCTGGGATGGATTCAAGCATGGATTTTATTTTGGGACTTGAAGATATTGTATACTTACCATTGCAGATTAGTTCTGACAGAATAAAAATCCGGTCAGCCATATGACAGCTTAATCATTCTTAAGATCGCCTCAAACTTTCATTGGGCAGCTTAAACTTTTTTTATTACTCCCGACATGGCCATCTGTCAAGAAAACTGTATAATTCCCGAGCTATTGCAGAACTGTTATTCCTGGTTGAAATATATGGGGATACTCTTTACAGTGCCAGCAAAAGTATCATGATGAAAGATGACTACAATATTGACCTGCTCAAGGTTATTGGCGACTTCCTGGAACTGGGCCATGTTGAAAATATCGTGGCCATGTTTAAAAAGGATAAATGTCTGTATGGCCTGGCAGGTGATCTTATCAAAGATGAGCGCTTTGCTGTAAGGCTCGGGACTGCCGTGCTTTTTGAAGAACTTGCCGAAGTGCGTCCTGACGATATATCCCTTGCCATTCCTTCCCTGCTGCCCCTGCTGCAGGACGAAAACCCCTTATTGCGCGGTGAGGCAGCCACCATTCTCGGCATAATCAACTCTCCTGCTGCTCTGCAACATCTGAGTCAACTTGCAGATGACAAAGACCCACAGGTACGTGAAATAATAGCTGATATTATACACAAGGGGACTGAGACCCCTTAGCCTGAATTTGCAACTAATGAAAAACCTTCTCAAACAGACACTGGAAATATTCAGCCCTGATGGTCTCCTGGCCACACTATTGGACAGCTATGAACCCAGAAGAGGACAACTCGACATGGCTTCAGCAGTGGCGCGAACACTGGGGGGCGGCAAGCTCGTGGTTGAAGCTGAGACCGGTATCGGCAAAACCATGGCCTATCTTATTCCTGCCGTCTTAAGCCGCCAGAAGATTGTCATCTCCACCAACACCCTGAACCTGCAGGAACAGATCCTGAAAAGTGAAATCCCTTTTATTCAGGAACATATTGATCCGGAACTTACCGTCTTGTGTGTCAAGGGACGGCAAAATTATCTCTGCGTCCATCGCTGGCAGCAGCTTACCTTGCATCCCCAGCTGGAGCTATTTGCTCCCGATGAAAAGAGAAGGAGAATTGCAGAGTGGCTGGAGTCTACCACAACCGGGGACCGGGCAGAACTTGACTGGCTAGAAGACAATTCTCCCCTGTGGCAGGAAATAAGTGCCACTCCAAGCCAGTGCCTGGGCAGTAAATGCCCCAATGATGCAACATGTTTCATCAATGAATTGCGGAGAAAAGCTGCCGGAGCCCGGCTTCTCATTGTCAATCATCACCTTTACTTCTCAGACCTCGCACTTCGCCGTGAAGGACATGGCGAAGTTCTGCCGCGTTACGAATCGGTAATTTTTGACGAGGCCCATCACCTGGAGAATGTGGCAACCAGCTTTTTCGGTTTTTCCTTCAGTCACTTCCAGATGGTTGATCTTGCAAAAGATGTAAAACTTTCTGCGCTCCTGCTGCCGGAGGATAAACAGGCACGCGTATCCCAGGCAGCTGAAGCAGTCCGTATGCGTTCCGAAAATTTTGCTGCCATATTCCCTGCTCAACCTGGGAAATTCCCCCTGCAGGACTTTATTGCACAGCTTCCTGACTGGGAGTATGAGATTCAGGCAGTCTCAGATCGGCTGTCTATTCTTGAATCAACTCTATTAGCCATGACGACTGCAGGAGAAACATGGCAGGTGCTTGCCGGCCGCTGCCAGGAACTGCAGGCCAGGCTGCTTGCCATTACAGGGTTGCTTGATATTGCTCATGCCGACACATATGTCCACTGGTATGAACGGCGGGAAAAAACGGTTGTTCTGACCGCCTCGCCCATTGATATTGCCCATGAACTCAATTCTTTTCTGTATCCCAATGTACGGAGCGTAATATTCACGTCGGGAACACTTACGGTGGGAGGTGATTTCTCATATTTTCTTACCCGCCTTGGCCTTGACCAGGATACTGAAACCCTTTCTCTTGCATCACCATTCGACTACCGCAGCCGGACCCTGCTTTATATCCCGGCCCATACACCTGCCGCGCCATTCCCGCAGCCTGACCAGCAAGAATTTCCGGAGAAAATCAAGGATGTAATTTACCAGATACTCCTGGCTTCAAGTGGTAGGGCTCTCGTACTCTTCACAAGCATTAACAGCATGAGGAAAACCTACCCTTTTCTGCTCGAGAATCTGCCCTACCCAGTCTTTGTCCAAGGAGAAGCACCACGCCATAGCCTTCTGGAGTCATTCCAGCTGGAAACCAATTCCGTATTGCTTGCTGTTGCAAGTTTCTGGGAAGGCATTAACGTACCGGGCGAATCATTAAGCTGTGTCATCATAGATAAATTACCCTTTGAAGTACCGAGCGACCCTGTTATCATGGCACGGATAAACAGGATTAGAGAAGAAGGCGGGAATCCTTTCATTGATTTTCAATTGCCGCGGGCCATCCTCGCCTTGCGCCAGGGTATCGGCAGACTCATGCGCACTTCGACTGATAAAGGATTGCTGGCAATACTTGATGTGCGCTTATTTTCCAAGCAGTATGGACGCATGTTCCTCAAGAGTCTGCCCCCAAGCCCTCTCACCAGGGAAATTGCCGATGTGGTTTCTTTTTTTGCTGGAAAAAAGTGATAGAAAACGTATCTAAAGGAACACCCAGAGTGGAAAACATTGACCTGACGGCCAGATTAAAGCCTGAAATCGACATTGTCGATCAGACCATGCAGCATGACCTGCAAATCCTTGCAGGCAAAGAGCTGATACCTTCCAGCCTGGTGGAGGTGCTGGAACATGCACTCCTCAATGGCGGCAAAAGAGTAAGGCCCCTGCTCTGTGTGTTGACTGCGGCCCTCTGTGGAAACTGCAGCAAAACCATCTACCGCCTGGCCATAGCTTTTGAATACCTCCACGTTGCCACCCTGCTCCATGATGATGTTATTGACCATGCAGATACACGCCGGGGCCGGCCAACTGTCAGTACGATCTTCGGGCGCACCCCGGCAATTCTCGCCGGAGACTTCCTCCATGCCCGCTCAATGTTTCTTATCGGCACCCTGGGCGGGATAAAGAGCCTGGAACTCATCTGCAGTGTCACGGAAGCCATGGTTGGAGGGGAATTTCTCCAGCTCGCCAATGCCCGGAACTTCAACCAGTCTGAAGAAGATTATTTTGCGGTGATCAATGGCAAGACCGCATTATTTATCGGGGCAATTTGCGAAACAGGAGGAATTTTTGCCGGGGCCAGCTTTGAGAAAACCCAGGCGCTTAAAACCTATGGCGCCAGCCTTGGCAAGGCCTTCCAGATACAGGACGACCTCCTTGATTATCTGGGTGACCCTGCTAAAACAGGTAAAACTGCAGGCAATGATTTCTGCGAAGGGAAAATGACCCTGCCGTTGATTTATGCCCTTAAAACAGCTGGCAAAAATGAAAGCGCTTTTCTTCTTGCTCTTCTCAAGGGTGGGAAAAATGAACGGGAGGCAAAATTTGAAGAGGCAAAATATATCATTGAGACAAGGGGCGGGTTCGAATATGGACGTCAGATCGCTGAAAAATTGATTGCTGACTCCATCGCAGGCCTGGATATTTTTTCTGCCGGACACAATAAGCATATTATTGCCACACTGTCCGCACTGGCCCGTTATGCTATCCACAGAGACAAATAACTCTTTTATTAGCGGGTGAGATCTAATTTTTCAAGTGCCTCCTCCTGGTTGTTCTGGTTAGAAATAAATGACAACAAATGGGACCCACAAAAAATCCGCCCTAAAGCGGAAACGGAAAAGCAGGAAACAAACCAGAAGTTTTTTTGTCCTGTTGCGTCAATGGTCCCTGCCCCTGTTCCTGCTTCTCCTTATCAGCTTCAGCCTGGCAGCGACTTTCTATCTTGTTTTTCTGCATACCCCTGCAACTCCAATTTTTTAGAAAACGTTGTCATGGTCTGTAAGCCTGTTTTATACCGGTTCATGCGCATGGGCAGTGCTTGGGTAAATAAATAATTGTGACTGCATTGAGTTTCTTCTTGTGGAACTGCGCAGCAAAAAATACAATAAGCCCGGATAATGCAACTTTGCATGGGTTGCTGACAGCAGGATATTTAATGCTTATTATAGTGCCATGTCTGTATACAAGCGCCAGGAAATCCCCAAACTTCTCAACGAAATCAAGCAGGGTATTACTGCGCAAATCTACCTCCTGTTCGGAGAACGCTACCTTTGCAGAAACACAGCCCAGGCCTTAATTGAGAATCTGCTGCCTGAACAGGAGCGCCAGGCCATTAATCTGCAGCACATTGATGGTGACGAGGAAGATTTTAACAGAACCCTCAATCTCCTGAAGACATTCAGCCTTTTTTCAGGACGCAAAATATTCTGGGTCACTGATACAAAGCTTTTCTATTCCAAAGGGGTGGCCAAAAATGTTTGGGAGAAGGCCTGCGAGAATAATGAACGCAATGAACCAGGACAGGCTCTTCGTTATGTTCTGCAAATGTTGAACCTTGCCGCTCTATCCCCGCAAGAGATGGCCGAAGAAAATATCGCTTCCCTGTCTGCAACGCGCTGGAAATCTCTTTTCGGCTTCAGTAAACCGCAGGGCGACCTGTCCTGGGCCCAGGACCTTTTAGCGGACATGCCTGCTGATGCAGCACCGGCTAAAGATATAGAGACAGATGCTGCCACCAGGTATACCCATGCTTTAGAGGCCGGCATTCCCAGGAATAACATCCTTGTTCTTCTTGCCGAAACGGTTGACAAGAGAAAACGACTCTATAGATACATTCAGGAAAACGGTGTCATACTCGACCTGTCTGTAGACCCTGGAAGTTCCGCGGCAGCGAAGCGCGACCAGGATAAGATTGTCCAGGAATTACTGCACTCCACCCTAGCAAAGTATAACAAGGATATTGACTCGCAAACCATCCCTGTCTTCCTTGAAAGAGTCGGTTTCCATCCTGTAGCTGTTGTCATGGAGGCAGAGAAGCTGGCGCTCTATGTTGGTGACAGAAAAGTAATTACCCGTGAGGATGTTGACGCCATAATCGGCCGTACCAGAGAAGAGGCCCTGTTTGAGCTGACCGAGGCAGTGACCTCGGGGAAACTTGAAGATGGATTGCTAATTATTGACCACCTTCAGGCCAGTGGAATCCATGGCTTGGCCATCCTGGCGACCTTGAGGAACCACATAAAGAAACTTCTGCTTGTCCGTTCATTACAGGAGGTTAAATCCCCGGCCTATACAAAATCGTTGTCCTTTCCGGTTTTTCAGAAAAGCTATCTCCCGAGACTCAAGGAAGGAAGAGAGGAATGGAGCAGTTTACTCTGGAAAAGCCACCCATATGGCCTGTTTATGCTTTTCCAACAGGCCGCAAGATTCCGCTGTGCGGAACTGCAGGGGGGATTAAAAGAGCTGCTGACAGCAGAATACCGTATGAAGGGCTCTCCGGTTGACAGCCGCCTCATCATGGACAGCCTGCTTTTTAATCTGATGCGCCGGAAACTGCAGGGGGTTCAAGGATCATGAGCAAAACGGGGCGTGATTTTGAAGGCTGGGTGGCGACTGACCACAAAACATCTGTTACGGAACCGCCTCTTTATAAGGTTCTCCTGCATAACGATGACTATACCTCCATGGAATTTGTCGTCCTGCTGCTTGAAAAAGTGTTTAACAAAAGCACCCCCGAAGCCACGAGAATCATGCTTAATGTGCACCAGCAGGGAATAGGTGTTGCCGGCGTATATCACAAGGAAATTGCAGAAACAAAGGTGGCAATTGTCCATGACCTTGCCCAGAAAAACGAGTACCCCTTGAGGTGCTCCCTGGAAAAGGTTTAATTTTGAAAACTGACAGTCGGTTGACAAGAAATACTTTTTAGCTAAAGCTCATTAGCCAATCAAGTCTTATTGTATTATATTTAAAAAAGAAAAAATAATAATCACAGGAAAAGCAAAATGTTTAGCCAGAAACTTGAAATGGCCTTAGTTACAGCAGTACGTGAGGCAAAAAGTCACAGACATGAATTTGTCACTGTGGAACACCTGCTATACGGTATACTGCAGGATGAACTCACCAACCGCATAATCAGGCAATGTGGCGGCAGTTTGGAAAACCTCAGGAAAAGACTGGAAAAGTTCTTTGATGGTGAACTGCCGACCCAAAAACTAAACGATACCGGTGATCCTATCCAGACGCTCGGATTTAACCGCGTCCTCCAAAGGGCCATAGGCCATGTGCAGAGCTGCGGGAAAAAAGAGGTCGATTCAGGTGACGTACTGGTGGCAATTTTTTCTGAACCTGACTCCCATGCCGTATATTTTCTGAGCTCTGAAGGATTGGACCGCATGACCGTGGTTGAATACATCTCCCATTGCCTGCCGGAAGATATAGAAACCGAGGCATGGCAGACCAAGAAGAAAAAAACCATCGTCAAGCAGGATGAGCTCGATAAATTTACGGTAAACTTTGCAGACAGGGCCAGGGCTGGGCTCATTGACCCACTTATTGGTCGTGAGCGGGAACTGGAACGCATCATGCAGGTTCTCTGCAGGCGCAAGAAGAACAATCCCCTGCTGGTCGGGGAGCCGGGCGTCGGCAAGACTGCCATTGCAGAAGGATTAGCCTTGCGTATCCATGACAAGAAAGTTCCCGCGATGCTGGAGGATGTTGAAATCCGTCTGCTTGATATGGGTGCTCTCCTTGCCGGCACCAAGTACCGGGGGGATTTTGAAAAACGCCTCAAGGCTGTTATCGATGGCATGGAAAAGAAGGGCGAAAAGTCCATACTGTTTATCGATGAGATCCACACTATTGTCGGTGCAGGGGCAACAAGCGGCGGAAGTCTCGATGCTTCTAACCTGCTGAAACCGGCGCTGCAGGCCGGAACCTTGCGCTGCATTGGTTCTACGACCTATGAGGAAAACAAGAATCATATTGAAAAAGACAGGGCCCTCTCAAGGCGTTTCCAGAAAATTGACATTGAGGAACCATCCATTGAGGAGACGGTTGAAATCCTCTACGGGCTGAAATCCCGCTATGAAGAGCATCATGGCATTAAATATACCTCAGCAGCGTTGCAGGCCACAGCCGAACTTGCAAGCCGCTACATCAATGACAGGTTCCTGCCGGACAAAGCCATTGATATTCTCGATGAGGTAGGGGCGGCGTTCAGGCTCTCCGGCACCAGTAATAAACGTAAAACCGTCACTGTCAGGGATGTTGAATCAGTGGTTTCACGCATGGCCAGAATACCGGCAAAAAGCAGTTCAAGGTCGGAAATCCGCCAGCTGAAAACCTTGCTGCCTTCATTGAAAAAAGTGATATTCGGCCAGGACCATGCTATCGAGGCTTTGACCAATGCCGTCAAACGGGCCCGGGCCGGTCTGGGTCAGCCTGAAACCCCGACAGGGTCGTTCCTCTTTGCCGGCCCCACCGGGGTCGGAAAAACTGAGGTGGCCAGGCAGTTGGCCAAGTCCCTTTCCGTTCACTTTGAGCGCTTTGACATGAGTGAGTACATGGAAAAGCATGCCGTGGCCAGGCTCATCGGCGCACCACCAGGCTATGTCGGTTTTGACCAGGGGGGACTGCTTACCGATGCCATCAGAAAACACCCCTACTCTGTCCTGCTGCTTGATGAGATCGAAAAGGCACATCCTGATGTTTTCAGTATTCTCCTGCAGGTCATGGACCATTCCACCCTGACTGACAATGCAGGAAGGCGGGCCGATTTCCGCAATGTCATCCTTATAATGACCACCAATGCCGGGGCCCGGGAATTGACTGAGAGGGCCATAGGCTTTATGGCTGACAAAAAAGATCAGGGCCAAAAGGCCCTGCACAATCTTTTCTCACCTGAATTCAGAAACCGGCTCGATGCCGTCATTACCTTTAACCCGCTTAAAATGGCAATGATCGAAAAAATTGTCGATAAGATGGTGGGTGAACTTGAAATGCAGCTCAGCGAGAAACGGGTTTCCATCAATCTTTCTGCCAAAGCCCGCTCATTGCTTGCCAGGAAGGGATATAATCCCGACTACGGTGCCAGGCCGCTCCGGAGGCTGATCCTCAAGGAAATAGGTGACGTGCTCACTGAAGAAATACTCTTCGGGAAGCTGTCTAAAGGGGGCAAAGCCCTGGTTGATGCCATAGACAAAAATCTTATTTTCTCTTACAAAAGCAGATAAGAATTTACCTCTTTAATATTCAGCAGCACCCGCCATCATTACAGGGCGCTGCTGAATAAAATTTCAATTAAAATATGCCAAGCCATAAAGTAGTGGCCACCGCCACATTCTTCCTCCTGTTGGGACTCGTCAGCCTCACATCTGTTTCTGGGGCACCTGCGTTAAGCATCTGGCCCCGATGGTTGACTCATGATCCTGATTCTTCAGTAATTGTCGATCATGCAGGCTGGGATCTTATATTGCAGCGGTACGTCAATGACGCTCACCCTTCTGGAATAAACAGGTTTAAATATGTCCGTGTAAGCCCAAAAGACCGGCAGGTCTTGAAGGACTATCTGCAGAAAATGCAAACGGTTGCCGTCTCCGGACTGACGCGGGGCGAGCAGAAAGCTTACTGGATTAATCTCTATAACGCTTTGACGGTTGATGTCATTCTTGATCATTATCCAGTCAAATCGATCCGTGATATTGACATCTCTCCTGGTATTTTCAGTAATGGTCCCTGGGATGCAAAATTACTGACAGTTGAAGGCGAAAAAATCTCGCTGAATGACATTGAACACCGCATTTTACGGCCCATCTGGCAGGACAACCGGGTCCATTATGCTGTTAACTGTGCCAGTCTCGGCTGCCCCAACCTGCAACCCCTGTCTTTTACATCCCAGAATCTTGACATCCTTCTGGAAAAAGCTGCCCGTGACTTTATTAATCATCCGCGTGGCGTATCATTTATCAATAGCGGGCTCCAGGTATCGAGTATCTATTTTTGGTTTCAGGAAGATTTTGGAGCATCAGAAAATGGGGTTATCCAGCACCTGAGAAAATATCTCTCGCCGGAAAACCTGAAAAAACTCGATGCGATGCAAAAGAAAATACGGCATCAATACGACTGGAGCCTGAACGAATAATTCCCCTGACTCACTGCATTAAGCCTATATATGGTGTCCAGTATGAATTACTAACACTTGTCAAAAGACGCGGCATATTCAGTGTGCCTGAAATTTGTCCCGGCTCTACAATTCTCTTTTACGTTGACATCCCAAGTAAGCCGTTGGTAAATTATATTGTTTAGGGAATACGATATATAAGTGTAAATTTTCATACTCCAGATAACCACTTACCGGTAAAAACATGTCTATACGCCAGGATGCTATCAACAGAATCAACTCACCTCTTTTCGAGGCCTGCGCCCGTAACGAATCTATATCTTTAGACCAGCTCATGGCTGGCGTTGCCAGGGGCGAACTGGTCATTACCAAGAACAAAAACCACAATTTCGAAAAAATAATTGCCATTGGCAAGAATGTATCCACCAAAATCAACGCCAATATTGGTTCTTCAAAAGACCTTCCTGAACTTCATTCCGAGCTGCAAAAACTCTGTGTTGCCATCAAGGCTGGTGCCGACACCGTTATGGACCTTAGCATGGGAGGTGACCTTGACGCTGTGCGCCGAGGCATTCTTGAACAGTGCCCGGTACCATTGGGAACAGTGCCTATCTACCAGGCTGTAGCGGAAACCGTGGAAGTACAGAAAAAGGCAATCGTTGATGTCGAAGTTGACCACATTTTCAGAACCATAGCAAAACAGGCTGAAGATGGGGTGGATTTCATGACCATCCACTGCGGCATTACCCAAAATACCCTGGAACGAATGAATTCCCAGCAGCGTTTGATGGGAGTTGTCAGCCGGGGTGGGTCATTCACCATTGAGTGGATGAGCTACCATAATAAAGAAAACCCTTTATATGAAAACTTTGATGATCTACTTGCTATTCTCAAAGAATACGAGGTGACCTTAAGCCTTGGGGACGGCATACGGCCAGGATGCCTTGTGGACGCAACGGACCGCAACCAGGTGCAGGAACTCATCCATCTGGGAGAGTTAACTGAGCGGGCCTGGGATGCCGGAGTCCAAGTAATCATTGAAGGACCGGGGCATATGCCCATGAACCAAATCGAAGCCAATGTCCTGCTCCAGAAACAACTCTGCAAGGGTGCACCCTTTTATGTGCTTGGGCCGCTTGTTACAGATATAGCACCAGGCTATGATCATATCACCGGGGCAATCGGTGGGGCCATAGCAGGGGCTGCCGGGGCTGACTATCTCTGTTATGTGACACCTGCAGAACACCTTAAATTGCCAAGTGTTGACGATGTGAAAGAAGGGGTCATTGCCTCGAAGATTGCAGCCCATGCAGCAGATATAGCTAAGGGGCTGCCAGGTGCCATAGACAAGGATATTGCCATGGCCCGCTGCCGCAACAATTTAGACTGGAAAGGCCAGATCGACCTGTCACTTGACCCCGAAAAAGCCAGGCGCTTTCGGGATGAAGGTGGAACGTATAAAGGTGATGCCTGCAGCATGTGCGGTTCATACTGCGCCATAAAGGTCTTCAAACGGGCTCAGAAAAAAAATACTCAAAAAAATCTGAATAACAACTAGGGAGGCTGAACTAATGGATTTTTTTACAAAAATCGTCGAATTTATTCATTCTACCCAGGTGTTAGAACAGTTTAAGGAAGTGGATGTTGTTGGCCTCTTTACCAACCCTTGGTTTCTGGTGCCGTTTATCTGCCTGATCGGTTACATGCTCTACAAGCAGGATTTTCGGGAAATCATTATCATTTTTATAGGTTTCGGCTGCTGGCATATATCCGGCACCGAATATATGCATACCCTGATTGTGGATGATGAAATACAGCTTGCCAAAGTGCTGCCCGTTGTCTTTGGGGCCGCCTGTATTCTGGGAGTGATAATATATATGTACTTCGGCAAATCAGATTAACCCGGCCAAGAGACAATAAACAGTTGGCCTTTATTGACCTTTTTCCTCTGATCCCTTGATACTGACCAGTAAACGTTCTTTCCTTGAAAAGGGAAGGTAAAATTTTTTGACATCTGACACTAAGAATTTCTGCGCCATCACTTTTCGAAGAGGATGATCCAGTTCTCTTATCGCTCCCGGTCCTTTCATCATGATAATCCTTCCCCCCTTTTTCAGGTAATGACCTGTGAGTTCGATAAACTGCCAGGTATCAGAAAAGGCCCTGGTTGTGATAAATGAAAACTGACGGCCTGAAAGTTCCTTCACCCCTCCTTTTTCTTCCAGACGGATGTTGAGCATTTCCACCCCTTTTAATTGCAGGACTCTGGCAGTGTGCTTCAGGAAAAAGAAACGGTTTTCGCGGGGTTCAATAAGTGTAACAGAAAGTGCGGGACATGCCGCCTTGAGCACCAGACCCGGAAAACCTGCTCCTGTACCGACATCCAGGATTGTCTCCTGCGGTTGCTTTTCTGTTGGCAATAATGAAAGAAGTGTCAGAGAGTCAAGAAAATGACTTTCCAAAATCTGCTGATCTCCCATGGATCTTGCAACAAGGTTGATCCGCCTGTTCCATTTTTTTAATTCGTGAAAATACAGGGCAAGGCGCGAAAGGGCCTGGGGCTGGTTATCAAGGGAAAAAGCCATGAGACTTAGGCCTTGGGCCAGGAAGTTTTCGATATCAGATGTGAGCATACAGAATAGAAGAGCTTCGGGATACGTTTGAGGGTTAAACCTAATCAGTAATTGAAATGTGATTCGGAGCTTTTTTAATAAATCATCATTTATCAGCTGACAGCAATAAGCCTTGGATAAAAATCTGCCGACTTCCAGATAAGCAATACACAGTTG